>FRDC01002616.1_pt2 | contig 243222 bp, 242 predicted proteins | sample 1106171 | NCBI WGS metagenome assembly FRDC01 (sample SAMEA3930566, study PRJEB13176) | freshwater metagenome | biome: Drinking water system; feature: drinking water; material: water | place: Singapore | collected 2014-12-20 | reverse complement strand
ATGGCTTTCTGAAAATCAGGTCGCGGACTATGAAAGCCCCTGGGAAGACGAAGTAAACGCCGATTTTCAAAAATTTAAATCTCCGATTGCTGTACAGACTTTTATTCCTTTTGCATGGTCCGCCGATGTATACGTCTACAATAAAGCCAAGTTCAACCCACCAGAGACATTAAAGAATATCCCCAAAAATATTAAAATCACCAAAGCTCAAAATGCAGAGGAACTCAAGCAACAACTCTCATCAAGTGATGTGGTCCTCACCGCCTCACCCGCGCTCGCCCAAGTAAAGCTGGATGAATCGATTCAGTTTTGGCAACCGAAAGAAAAGACATCTTTAGATGTCTTTTTAATTAGTATTTTAAAATCTGTTCGGATGAATAAGAAGGCGCAACTACTTGTCGACTATTTGTTAAGCGTCGAAGGAGCTAAGGCCTATGCTTTAACCAGCAAAAAAGCCAGCACCGTCGACGTTATGAATTTGACCGATTTGCCTGAGCCATTAAAACCCATTTTTTTACGGCAATTACAAATCGATCGACTTTACTGAGGATTTAAATAGATCGTATTGCGGCCCACAACAAGATTACTGTGAACTTGTCCATCTTCACTCAATCCGAAAATCTCAACAACCAAGGTGTGTTGACCTGTTAATGCCGTCCCGGTGTGAACTGGTAAATAAAATCTTCCCAAATGACACTCACTATTTAAACCTAATGATTGTGAGTCGCGAATAACAGCCTGATTGGAATTGATAATTTTCCATGTGATCACATTATCAACAAAGCCAGCCTCGTTGCATGCGCCACCGATATCAAATTGGATAACATTCTTAGGATAAACGTAATTCGATGGGGTATCCGGAATATTGACTTTGATCTCAAGCAAGTCCTCATTTTGAGTACCACTGCAGGATGTCCCACATGTGCTTGAGCTTTGAGCTTTGAATGCCGCATTATTCGAAGTCACGTCACAGTTCGTGTACGTGGTCAGTAATAATATAATGACAGCCCAAGCTAAAAGGTATCGTCTCATTCTGATACACCTTCCTTATTGTCTCAAAATTATATCGTCATCTTCTGGTAAAAAGTTGAGTCACTTGCTATAAGTCCCTATGTTTTTTGCTATTTTTATTCTCTTATTCAATCCATTGGCTTTTAGCAGCTCTCCCTCCTTTAGTTTTCACTTACACGGCGAGCCCTATAGTTTGGATCCTATTCAAGTTGCAGGCTCATCTGGCAGCTATTTATTTAGCAATATCTTCCGAGGCCTTTACCGTTATCACCCTGAAAAAGGACTGATTCCAGATGAGGCTGAAAAATGTGAGTGGAAAAGTAAACTACAACTGGTCTGTACTTTAAAAACGGGCCTTAAATATTCTGATGGGTCTTCCGTTTTAGCTCCACATTATGTCTATAATTTTCGGCGTCTGATGGATCCCAACAGCAAAACTGTACAAACAGATCTTTTACTCGCGTTAAAAAATGCGAAATCCGTGCTAAATAAAGAAAAGCCCGTCATAAACTTAGGTGTCAATGCCCCTGATGATCGCACTTTGATTTTTGATTTTGAGACTCATGATCCTGAATTTTTATACAGACTGACATCCAATGCACTTGTCCCCATGGCTATTGGTCGCCCGCCAGATCGAGAGAATGTCAAACAAGCTGTATATAACGGCCCTTACAAAGTAACTGAGTGGATTAAAGGTCGTAGAATTAAACTAGAACCAAACCCCTATTATCCAGGTCATGAAAAGCGTCCGCCGGTTGAAATATTTATGATCGACGACGACGACACAGCTTTGCGACTTTATGAAACTGGAAAACTGCAGCTCAACCGACGTGTCACAACCCTGGATATTCCCGCTCTCGAAAAACGTAAAGATTTTTTTCAGATCCCACTGGCTCGATTTGATTACATCGGATTCGGCCCTGAGTTAAAAAATCAAAAAGACTTGCGCAAAGCTTTTGCTTATTCGTTGAACTATGCGGAACAACAGGAACTTTACAAAGCATTGGGTCGCCCGGGCTGCCCAGCACTTCCTAAAAGTTGGTTGGAAAAAATTCCGTGTCTCGAATTCGATTTAAAAAAAGCAAAGCAACATTGGGATAAAGTTCCAAAAGAACTGCGAGAAAAAAAATGGATTTTGGGTTTTTCCAGACAAGGCGGAGAAAGTATTCAAAAGGGAATGGAGTGGATGCAGCATCAATGGAAAAAACATTTGGGTGCCAATATTGAACTTCAATCCATGGAAAATGGCGTATATATAAACCTATTAAAAAATCGACCGCCCGACTTGTTTCGCAAAGGTGTTGGACTCGAGCGCCCCACGTGTTTAGCAGGACTCGAAGTCCTTGAACCCAACAATAAAGAAAATTACATGCATCTCGATGACAAACAATACAATGCGATTTTGTCGCAACTGAAGATGGCAAAAACCGACCAGAAAAAAAAGCAATTATGTAGCCAAGCAGCTGCTCGCTTGATTGCAGAACCATTTCTTATTCCGCAGGGAGAAATATATTTTTCGATGCTGGCTAGACCTCAATTTAAAGGTTGGTGGATCAATGAAATCAATCAGTTGGATTTATCTGAATTAACTTACAATCCTTAAGTCGAGTCACATCCTCATAAAGTACTTTAAAAAAAGCTCCAATCTGTCCGATAAGTCTTCATAGACAAAGGAGCTTCGCTTTATGTCAAAGCCAAATGATAAAAACGACAACGTGATCAGTATGTCCAAGTGCCCAGCTGAAGGCTGCAGCAAGAAAGCAGAACGCATGGATTTCTGCAATGAACACTTTATGTGGTTTAAAGAAGGTCTTATTAACCGCAAAGGCCAAAAACCTCGTGATTTCGACAAGAAATTTCAGGATTTCATGCGCCGAAGCAAAAAGGCCGCTTGACGATCTAAGTCGTATCATCGAGAAGAGACTCTAAGTTCTAACTTGGGGTCTTATGAAAAAACCAATTCAAATCGCTCTTGTTACGGGTGCTGGCTCAGGCATTGGTCTTGCCACAGCCAAACTTCTCTCTGAATCTGGAACAACTGTATATCTACTCGGTCGTGATGCAAAAAAATTAGCCACCGCACAAAGCCAACTCAAATCAAAATCTGAAATTCTAATTTGTGACCTGAATTCACCCTCAGACATTCAAAAAACGGCGGATGTACTTAAAAGTAAATCTATTCGTTTAGATCTTTTAGTGAATAATGCTGGAATTTTTAGCTTCAAGAGTTTTACATCGACAACAGATGACGAATGGGTCAATCAATGGACGACAAACTTTTTAGGTCCCGTGCGCCTGACTCGAGCCCTCCTGCCTCTTTTGAATGATGGAAGCTCTATTGTTAATGTAGGATCTACTTTGGGAGGAATTCCTGTTGCGAACACCAGTCATTATTCATCGACTAAAGCCGCTCTTCACAATTGGTCGCAGGGGCTCGCACTTGAACTGGCACCAAAGATCCGAGTGAATTGCATTAGTCCTGGCATTATTCAAACTTCAATGAATCCAGAGCCTCGTCACGAAATGCAACCCATGCAGCGCATGGGTCAGCCGGAAGATATTGCCGAAGCCATCGTGTTTATGGCCCAATCAGAATGGATGACCGGATCGATAGTGCCTTTGGATGGTGGAATTTCGATCTTATGATCCATGCGCGACTTGCACGACGTGTACATTTCAGTTCTGGACATCGTTACTTTTCAAACAAACTCTCTGATGAAGAAAACAAAAAAGTTTTTGGCTCATGCTATTCACCTTACGGGCATGGTCACAATTATATATTAGAAGCTTTCTTTGAGGGACCTATTGATCCTGTCACAGGCATGGTCCTTAATTTAATTGAGGCCGATCAAATTTTAAAATCTGTCACAGACCCCTTAGATCATCACCACCTCAACTATGACATTCCATATTTTAAAGAGATTGTCCCGACTTGTGAAAATATCGCTCTATACCTTTTTAAAGAAATAGAAAAGAAACTTGCTGGGCGTGAAGTTAGACTATTTAAAGTTCGACTTTATGAATCTGAAAACTTATGGGCTGATGTTGGAATGAATTCAGGAATAGAAATTTGATTTATCTAACAAAAGTTTATCAATTAAAATCAGCTCATATGCTTGAGCACGAACTGAAGATCAACAGTGGTAAAACCCACGGTCATACCTATCAGATTGAGATCACCGTTCAAGGCGAGCCCGACCCCATTAGCGGACTTATCATATCCCGAGATCACATGGACTGCGTTGTAAAAGAACATATTCTTGATGTATACGATCATACTTTTTTAAATGATAAGCTCGATCACACATCTGGAGAATGGATTGCATCAGAATGGTACAAACGCCTTAAAGGCACTACCCTCGGCGCTCAACTTGTCTGCATTCAGATTCAAGAGACCGCTAAAAATCGCTTTCTAAGCGCTGCTGTGGAGCCTTTAATCGGCCAACCACAAAAAAAGTAGCATACACACAACGATCACGACCGCCGCAACGAACAGCGAGGCTTCTACTTTTTCGAAATTTCGCCAAAGGTTTTTAATTTTCATCTGAGACTGATTTTACATGACCAACAGCGAGATATCGAACAACTTTTAGACTATGCATCAAAGCTGGACTTAAAAAATATTATGATACGCTTTCGTTCTGATTCTGATGCACTTTCTCTGTTGAATAGAATCTCTGCTGCAGACTTTCTAGCGCAAGAATTTCAACTTCACTAAAACCAGCTTTAATTCGAAGGTCTTTCGATATTTTCTCTAAACGTCTCGGAATTCGATGAAACAAGTGATTCAGTCTTGTATAAAAATCCGTTTCCGGATCGATATGATTCAACTTGCAGATGGCGCGATACCATTCAGACCCAAACTGCACATGACCCAACTCTTCGTCACTAATCACTTGCACCACATCCTTCACTCCAAAATCGGGTGTGCTATCAAGACGACGCAAAATCATTTGTCCGGCATCTAAGCCAGAACCCTCAAGATAGCGATGAACCACCAGTAATCGATCCAACAGTGAGTCGTTACGATCAACAGACTCCCACAGCCCCATATGCACTGGAAATGACCCAAAAGGAGTATTTAAATTCTCTAGGATCTTGATACATAAACCGAAATGTTGCGCCTCTTCTTGAGCTAAAACAGCTAATTTTTCCCGAAACTCTGAAGGAGCTTCGGGAAATTCAACCAGCGTGCGAACAGCCAACTCCCAGGCTTGAAGTTCAATACTGGCCAAATCATGCATCAAACGGGCTTGACCCTCTTTCTTAGAAAGCCCGGGCTTGGGAGGAAGCATCTTGATCGGCCTAATTTCTCCTGGTCGACCTGGTGTTTGAGGAATTACAATCGTATGGGGCGCTGTAAAACTTAATTGCAAAAGTGCGTCAAAGCTTTTCAAGCGATCTTCAATAAGAGAAATCGTAAACCAATCGATCATAGGTGGACCGAACATAACAGTCATGATACGAGGTTGTAATGGGAAAAAGTTGGAAAGCTCCACATAAAGCCGCAGAAGCTGCACGTAAAGGTGCTGTATTTACTAAAATTGCTCGCGAGATCGCTGTTGCCGCTCGCCTGGGTGGCCCCGATCCTGCAGCCAATTCCCGTTTAAAAGTTGCAATTACTGCCGCCAAAGAAGTCTCGTGTCCAAAGGACACAATTGAACGTGCGATCAAAAAAGGAACTGGTCAGCTGGATGGAGAGGCCGCCATCGAGGAATTAACATATGAAGGACATGGCCCGCATGGCGTTGGAATTATAGTAGAATGCCAAACAAACAATCGCAATCGAACGGCTTCAGAAATTCGCAATATCTTTAAAACTCACGATGGCAATCTTGGATCAACAGGTGCCGTCGCATGGATGTTCGATCGTGTCGCACTTATTACGGGCAAAAAGGCCAACGTGGGCGATCCTGAAGAGGACGCTATTGAAGTTGGAGCTAACGAGGTTGAAAAAGGCGACGAGGCGGATACTTATAATTTTTATGGTGCTCCAGAAGATACAGATGCGATTCGCAACTCACTCCAAAAAATGGGCTGGGAAATTACCGCAGCGGAACTGTCTTATAAGCCGAAAAACATGACAGAGCTCAATGAGGAACAGAAAAAAGAAGTGCGTGAATTACTCGAAGAGCTTGATGAAAACGAAGACTCTCACCGTCTTTACGCGACTATCGCATAGCTGAAAAGGCCGCCGCGTAATACTTAATCTGCTTAATCATAGAATGTAGACCATTGGATCGACTCGGCGATAAATGCTGAACCAGATCCAGTGTATGAATAAATTCAGGGGTTGTGGCTAATATTTCTTTCGGAGTTGCTTGGGAATAAAGACGACAAAGCAAACTCACAAGCCCTTTGACAATTAAAGCATCGCTATCGGCATGAAACAACACTTCGCCATTGGGTAACAGCTCGGGTTTCAGCCATACCTGGGACTGACATCCTTTTACCTTCCAGTCATCTGTGCGAAAGTTTTCAGGATATGACGATAGATTTTTTCCGACCTCAATAATATGTTTATAGCGCGATTCCCAATCCGAAAACTGAGAGAATTCGTTTGCGATCTGTTGATTTCGATCCTGCATTCGCTGTGTCACCTAAAGCCACTCCTCAATTGCGCGCCAGTCTAGCTGCTTCGCAAAGTTATAGCAACTGCGATAAAATTCTCTTTCTTGACCATAATAATCCTGCCAGATTCGCTTTTGGTCTTCGATAGAAAGCATCACAATAGGAAGTTTGGTGAAATCAAAAAAATCAAGTTGCTCATTAAGACTTTGAACATCAAAACCCATTTCGACCATTGCCATTTGTGCCACAGTCGATTCATATTGATGCCAAACAGTGTTGAGCTGCTGAAAGTTTTCTTTCAACTGTGAATCACCTTCACAGAAATAGCTGACACATTCTGGAGGTCGATTCGACCAAATCGTACAACTCCCTTCAGACTCACTAAAAAAATCGCAAAATTTTAAGTATGGCTTTACCGCCTGCTTCGGCCGCATTCCAAGTGGCAGCATCCAAGAATTATCATGACAAATTTCAACAGACAGCTCACCCATATGAAAATTATAAAAGATCGGTTGAAACTGGCAGCATTTCACAGCCCCTGGCTTCAAGCATAGCGAACAGCCCTGACCGCTTAACGACACTTTCGCTAAACGCTCGGGCAACCACTGTTTTAATCTATCAGGTATCGTTTCTTTGAAATCCACAACGTGAGGAAATATAGACCTCATTGAGCTCTGTAAAGAAAAATTATTCTTCAGCTAAACGCGAGAGATTTTGAGAAGAAAGTTCACGAGTCGTGACCTGACTAGCAGGATTCCACGACAACATCTCGACTTGTGTTTCGCGTCCTAAATCTAAGTTTTTAACAATGACTTTTTGCGCGCGCCACACATTTTTAAAATTTCGGTATTTGGTAAACTCAACGGTTTTAACTTTCTTTTTTGCAGAAAAATACTCGACCTTCATAGGTAAACCTTTTTTGTCGTCCACCCAAAGCCAAACTTTAGAGTAAGGTCCTTTTGATAGCTTGGATTCCACAACTGTTTGCTCTTTTTCTTTTTTTAGAATCTTAGCTTGCGATCCTTTAAAGGCTTCAAAATCCAAATCATCCGTCGTTAAGTCCGAACCTAAAATTCCACTGTCTCCGCCAGTGGCTCCGACGACTTTACGTGTTTGCTTTGAAGACGGTAGATAAATCCACTGTTGTTGCTCTTCGCCTTTAACGACACTTAGGAAAGACATCCCTTTTAAGTCGCGTGGCTTTAAAATTTTGGCGTAAAAACGATGATCTTCACCAGATAGACGAGTCATTTCGATCTCACGCTCTTTTTTGTCTCCTGACTTATCCAGAATCTTCATTTTTATTTTTAGGCCTTCTTTTGCCGTATACAGATTTTTCTTCGCTTTCTGAATTAATTCAGCACCCTCTGTTGCATGAACAACTGGAGCAACAAAAAGCTGCAATCCAAAAGCAATAATAAAAAGACTTGCTGCGACTCGCGGCCAATCCTTTATTTGAGATGTTGTTTCAGACTTTACATCTACTTTATTAATATTCGACCAAAAACTTTGCGGCAAAACTTTTAAAAAAGAAGGAAACAAAACAAGATCTCCTATTAGCGCAGCACCTATGGACAACAACATGTAAGCACCAAAGATGCGATTCATTTCAAAGTATGACAGCAAAAAGGCGAAAAAACCACTTGCAACGACTAAAGTGGAAATAAGGCATGGATGACTTTCTATATAAAATGCTTGCCCAATATTCCAAACCCCTGTTTCTTTTTTAATTTGCTTTAAGCGACTCAGTAAATAAAGCGTATTATCGTAAGCCAGACCTAGGGCGATAGAAAACACCAACGCCAATCCTGGTTTAATTGGTGTAGATGTCAGCGCCATAAATCCCAACAAAACGGCAGGCGAAGACAAATTCGGATACGCGGCTACAACAGCCAGCTTCCAGCTACGCAAAACAAACACAAGTGCGATTGAAATAATCAACAAGGCATGCCAAAAACCGAAAATCAGATCCTTTGAAATTTCTCGATTGACGATATGGACAGTTGAACCCATACCACCAAACTCCAAGCGAGACCCTTTAAATTCAGCTAAAGTTTCTTTTTCAATTTTTGCCATGAGCAATTGCGACTGAACCTGTGGAATATCCTGCAGGCGAATTTCGACTCGAGTTTTTTGTGCATCTCCATTTAAATATCGACTCAAAGGATTATCTGCATTTAACGAATATAAAAAATATATTTCAGCTAATTGCGCACGAGACATCGCATGACGACCATCCGCAATACGTACAAAATCATAAATAGTCTTTACTGAGCCCACACCTTCAATAGCACGCAAACGAAGAGATAAAGCGTTTAATTTTTTAATATTGTCTGGTGAATTCCAAAACTCTTTTTGATGTCCATCAATAATCAGATCAAATGGAACAAGGCCACCCATATTTTTATCAACCAGCTGTGTTGCTCTTCGGGACTCAATATTCGCTGGCAAATCATCAAACAACCGACTCCGCCAATTCAGGTTGGTTCCAATGAGGCCTAAAATTGCAAAAAACACACTTAGCGAAACAAAAACACGCTTAGGGTGATTTGTAATCCATAATGACCACGAAGCCGGTTTTGTAATCCATTTGCGCGGCTCAATTTTAGGAAAAAATAAAATCAATGGAATAAGTGTTAGTGATGAAACCGCCCAAGAAAGAAAAATGGATCCACCGACGGTCCAACCGTATTGTCGAATCATCGGCGAGCTACTTGAAAGCAAAGTTAAAAAACCAACCGACGTTGTAAATGTGGCTAAAAAATTCGGAAACAAAATGTCTTTTTGGCTCTTGAATAGCGCAGAAAAAACATCACGCCCGGGTTCTTCACGGACCTCATGAAAACGCAATAAACTTCGCACAACTAAAGAGACCACCATAACAGAAATCAAAATCGGTAGCGTCGTCGATAAAACTGTTAATGGTAAATTCATTGCCAGCATAAAACCAATCATCCACGCATTGCCGACAATCACAACCAAAGATGTCAGTATAAGCGACATAAACCCTTTAAAAATTAGAAACAAACTCACCATTGTGAACAATAAGGCTAACAATACAAAGCGCTGAACCTCTTTACTTAAGAGATGACTGATATCGCTTTGAATTGCAGGCACCCCACCAACAAGCACATGGGCCTCTGGAAAAGTACTTTTCAACAGTGGTTTTAATTTATTTTGAACCGTCGTCATCTCCTGAACACTGACATCTTTCAATTCAACATAAAGTAATGCTGTTTTTCCATTTTTAGAAAGAAGTCCGGGTGTAATCAGTGGGTCGTTGAGAAGCCGACTTTTGAGATCTTTAAGTTTTCCTTGCTCAATCAAAGGTCCGACCATCAGTTGGCCTTTTTGCATAAAGGCTCCAGTTAAGTTACCTATACTTATGGCTCTATGAACAGCGGTCCAATTTGAGATTTTATTGGAAACATCCTGTAGTTCTTTTAAGCGCTTCTTTTCAAACCAATCGCCCGCGTGCGTCTGTACCGTCACAATAAAGGCGGGTGATTCGCTAATATGAAAACTTTTACGAACCTGTTGGTCCATTTTAAGACGTGGATGAGAAGATGGTAGAAATTGTGAAATCGAATATTCTGTTTTAATTTTTGAAAATGAACTTAAGAAATAAATTGTCGAACAAATGAATAGACCCAACATGATTGCGCATACAATTTTGACATTTTTTTCGACGTTACTTTTGTTGCTCACTTTGCCGCCTTGGATCATGTTTCGTTTTGGTCGGAACTGGACTAAAATTTTGTTTTGTCATTCTAGGTTTGTTAATCTGAAACCTATGAAACGTATTATCTTCTCGGTGCTAACACTGACTCTCTTAAGCCAAAAATCATTCGCAGATTCGCAAATTATTGCGGAAAGCATTCTGCAAATTAACAAGTCGCACGTGGATCAAGGAATCCAATCCACACTAAATAATTGGCAAAGCAAGCCTCTTACTCTGAAGTGGGCCAGAATTGATTTACCAACCGAATTTCCTGCCTGGCTTGAAAATGTACAATTACAAATTCAATTCAAATCGGCGGAAGCCCAAACCAAAACATCGGGATCCGCTTGGGACTTTAATTCCACCGATTACTCCATCCAATTAACTGCGGAAAAACTGACTGCCAAAGGTCAGATCGTTCAACGTCGTGGCAGCGTTCGTATTGTTGTACCAATTGATGCATCCTGCAGCAAACTGCAATCTACCTACAAAGAAACAAGCCAACCTTTAACAGTTAAAGCTATATTGAAGAAAGACAACCCTTCTCAGATTTACTTAGCCGTAGAGCAAATTTTATTTTCATTTGTTAAACAAAATGTCTCAACTCAAATCGCTTCTTGTTCAGGCCCCTCTGGCATAAAAGAATTTATTGATGAGAAAATAAAATCTGCTTTGGCGGATCAAACTCTTTGGATGTCTCGTGTAAAACAAACCATTGAAAGCCAACTATCATTTAATTTTAAACTTGAACAGATATTATGGAAAAACCCAAGTCTCGCCACTCAAGTCAGCTGGCTTGGAGAATCGTGGAGTGAAACAGCCAAAAGCTATCGCATGAAGGGTAAAGCTTCTGTTTATATCGGCCAAACCGGAAAGCTGAATTCCATCACAGAGCTTTCATTGGATCCACATTTAGCTTCCACAGATGCCACTTCGCTATTTGTTCCAAAAATACTGGTTACAGAAACGCTAACGGCACTACAAAACGAAGGCCTTTTGTCCTTAAACTTTCTCGCGGACGAATTCCGCGCCTTCCGTGATCTACAACGAAATTGGTTCACCTTACTTTTTATTTGGCCGGATCTTCTTCGCTATTCAACAGGTACAGATATGTCTTGGCTTGTCCAGCCTATGTCTGCTCCACAAACTTCTATCGTGAACACCTCTGGTCATCCGATATTAAGAATGAACACCAACGTTCGTGCTGATCTATTTGCTGGTGAGAACAACAGAATGATTCCCTACATGAACTTCTCAACTCCGCTTAATACTGAGTTTCAATTACAAGCCCATGACGGACAAGTCGATATGACTATTTTAAAAATGGATAGACTCAATATTTCGGCGCAATGGGATAGTGAATTTTTAAAAACGCATAGCCCAAATACACATTTTGCTAAACAAACCATTTCAAGTAAAATACGCGAAAAGCTTTTAAACAATAAGTTTTCATTTTCAATGGAGACTTTATCTCCACTTCCTTGGCTGAAAATGAATTTACAGGATTTAACAACAAGTGGCGACAACTTGAATCTTGAATTTAGTCTTATAAAAGATAACTAAAATTTAAAAAGATCTGATCGTTATTACGATACGAACCTATCCAAGACGAATCGGGGCCTTGTAAAAAATCGCCCCGCAATTCTAACTTTATACTTTCAGTCAATGTATGCCCTAAACTAAACCCCATTAATGAGCCCTGCCCGCGCGTATCGAGACCTGCGAAAAAATAACTCTCCCAGGATAAGCTTGGTGAAACACGAAGCCCCAACATCACGGCGCGATCTAATAATTCTGTTAATCCAGAAGATGACCCCGCCTCTTTATTTCTCAAATTGTAAGTACCTTGCAATAACGTGGTGACATTGATTCCGTAGATATCCATGTTCTTCTCAAAACCCCATACGTTTTCTTGAGACCATGCAGGCAGATCTTGCTCTTCGGCCTCCGACCTCACCTTTGTGTAAGCCGACTGTAGTCTGAGGATAAAAGAATCAAAACTCCAAACCAATGATCCGCCTGTGGTTTGAACTCGATAGTAAACAGGTGTTAATGCAATATTGGGATCCACAGCTAACACCACAACAGGAAATAGGCTTATTGGTGTGCCCGTTGTTATATCCGCTCGAATGATTGGCGTGCTCGACATCCCATCAAAGAAAATCAATCCCCATTCGCGTGAGCCCTCTGTAAACAACAGTCGTGCTCCGAAATTATTATGAAGTGCATTCAGATCACGGTTTTTATGAATCGAATAATGTACGCGATCTGGAAGTAGAATCTGCATATCATCACCAGGTGGTAAATACACTTGGCGTGGTAGCCAACGACTGTGCTCACCCGGTAAACGCGAAGCTGTTTGCACCGGAATATACAAAGCCTCCATTTGCAAGGAGCTGGTCAAGGATCTCGAGTAGTGAGCACCGAATGACCCCATTTTTTTTGCATGCAGAGGATCCGTAAAATCTCGAGGATTTATAACGTCCAGTGGATTATATCCATCAGTCACCCCCCACGAATAAGTATTAAAACCTAAAGTCCACGCGTCGCGATTTGTTTTTTTACGAACAAAAAGATCTTGAACGAGCCCTTGAAAATGTCGCTGCGAACTGGATGCTTTTGCTTCACCTGTAAATTTAAAAAATAGATTCTTTTTCTTTGCTGTTATTTCAGGACTAAATTTGAGGTCGACCGATTTTTCATCTGTTTTTTTGTCTAAACTTTTAAGGAAGCTTTGTCCTTCAAGTTCTATGCGTCCCGACATATCGGCATACGCGCTCACAGCAAAAAATAACAGACCCACCCATAAAAGCTTCACCCATTTATTGTGTCAAAGTTTTAAACGCCTGTCTTCCCGGCTTTGTCGCTTTCTTTAAAAAATCTTTTAAAGCCATTTTTTAAGTTTTATATGGTTTAAATTACCCTGTAAAATCGTATACTTATGTTGCATTGCCGGCGACTGGCTTGGCGCACCCCTTGCTCTATCTAAGGGTAACAAAGGGGACTTATATGAAATGGTTTTTAACGACTTTCTTCTTTTTGGTGTTTTTAACTGCGGCCCACTCTGCATTTGCAGCAAGTGACAGTAAAACTTGTAAGTTCGAAACAGGCGATATCGGAACTGTAATTGGACACGGAGAAACCCGCAATCAAGCCTATGGTGACGCCATTGAAAAGTGCTACATGAAACGCGAAGCCTTATTCGAAAGGGCACGAGCACATGTTGTGGATGTTGAGCGCGGACAAGACCTTATTGATTCTTGTTCTGAAATGAAATGCTCTTAGACGTTCACCAATAAAATCTATTCGGGCTATTTAATTTTAACAGAAACAGTAAGTCCCTCACCTGTGGGCAGTAAGGTCGTAATAAAATCCGATCGCTGCCCCACATATGTATTGTAAGCCCTTAAGCTTTGTACCGATTTAAAGTCTTCATCCGTCGAGGGTAAATTCTCTTCGACAGCCTTACCCCAAGCCAGAGTATTATCCGCTGCAATCACTCCGCCAATTTTAAGGCGTTCAGCCACCCACTCAAAATAGCGCACGTAACCAGCCTTATCCGCATCAATAAAGGCAAAATCAAAAGGACCCCGATCTGAAATCGTCAGCATTTTTTCTGCTGCTGACCCCACCAATACTTCAATTTGGCTTTCAACTCCGGCCATTCTAAAATTTTCTTGAGCAAGAGCGGCATGCTTTGCGCTTAGTTCAAATGTGTAAATCCGTCCATCATTGGGCATTGCTAACGCCATTGCGGTGGCCGAGTACCCCCCAAGGGTTCCGAATTCGACCACTTTTTTTGCGTCCGTTGTGCGCAACAAAACCTGAAGATGGCGAGCATCCCATGGACTAATTTGGATAGGTGGTAATCCATGCTTGCTGGTGCTTTCAGCAATTTTACGCAATACATCAAGATCCGTGTGGAATGTTTTATTGATATAGCTCTCGAGTTTTGAGTTGTCGGCGTGAGAGGAAAAGTTTTTATCCAAAACGAAGGCTCCTTGTTGAGATCCTGAGAAAACCAAGCTATTCTTGCCTTACTTTTACACCGAGGTCACTATGGGAGTTGTAGGAAAAGTTTTAGGATTTCTGTTTGGTAATCCACCACCGATTTTTGATGAAAACGGTGAGGTGCGCCACAACTTACCAAATGAAAAGTGGGACGCCTGGAAAAATCGCTACACTCGAGATGCCGAATATAACTGGCGCAACCACACTGGCAAAAAAGCGAAAGACAAAAAAGACTCTCGCCCGACAGCTTAACTGATTATAATTCAAATCTAAGGCTTGAGTTTTATTTTATTCACACAAGCCAAGCTTTTATATTTATTACTTTTCTGTCTCGGACTGTTCTTCCGCGGTAATTTTACCGTTAGCCATTCTCACACGAACTTGGATCGCATCTTTATCTTCGGATGACAAGAATTTCGCTACAACCCCATTCGTTACTTTAAGGTCATACTTATATTTTTTCGTCTTATCTGGATCAATATGAACTTTTCCGTTCGTCAATGTGACAGTGGTTTCAGCCTGAGGATTTTCTAAATCCAATTTGCCATTAGCACCTGTGACATCGAACTTGATATCTTTGGGAATTTTTATGTCACATTTCACACCATCGATATCTTCAAAGTTAAAGCTAAAAACTCCGGCCTTATCATTAATAAATTTATCAACGTTCCCATTAGCCACTTTACAATCCCAACGGATTTCACTTCCTAATGATGGCGAAACTTCAAACTTGCCATTTTTAAACTTCAAATTTATTTCTTTAGTGCTCTTGGAGTCTAGCGGTATAGATCCTTCAAATTTTTGATTTTCTTTATCTTCTTTAACATGAATTGGACCAACCTTTACATTTCCCGATTTTCCATCCACATCAATCACTCCACCTAGAAGTATCACGCGCTCTTTTTCTTCATCCACTGAAATCAGCGGAGTAAAGCTTCGGATGAGAACAATCAAAGTTAAACAAACCATGGCAAAAGTTCCTAAAAATCCTATGGTCAGCCATTTCACCATCGGACTTCTTGATGGTTTACCTGGTTTCAGCCCCCTTTCAAGAAGGTATCGATTCGCCACCGTTTCAGGCTCGCCAAGTGACTGAAGAATTGTGTTCAGGCTTTGGGATGGGTCTTTTTCCTGTGCCAATAAAATGTGGCTTTTAATTTCTGTGATAATATCGGCTCGATCACTAATTGGAATGGGTCCAAGTGCTTTATGTAACGCGGCCAAGTAGGACTCTAATTTTGGATCGGTTTTCATTTTATCTCCCTCTTTGAATTACTAATAGCTTTTCAAACATTAAACGTGTTCTCTCTATTGCTTCTGAATTCACTCACCTTTGCACGGACTTAAATATTTTCACCAGTTTTTCAAATTCATCTTTCATATCATCGAGCTGTTTTACTCCGTCTTTTGTTAACGAATAAAACTTACGCGGATGCCCCTTAATATTCTCTGTTTCCCATACGGATTGCAGCACCCCGTCTGTCGTCATCCGATTGAGCATCGGATAAAGAGTTCCCTCTTTTAGTTGCAAATCAAATTCCGAGAGTCTCTCAAGTAAATCAAAGCCGTATAGGCGTTTGTGCTTTTGAATTAACAGCAAAATACAAAGCTCTAAATAGCCTTTACGAACCTGAGTTTTCCAATTTTCAATCAATTCGATCACTATACCTTCTTAACCTAATTCTCTATTTCAAGTTTCACTAGTCGATGTATTTTAAACTCACCTTACAACCAACTAGCTTCTGCAAGATACTTAGCAATGCTATGTATATGGTGTCAATAGGGGTATGGCAAGGAGCGTCGTGCTCTTATAAATCAATATAACGATGTTTTGCTGATTTTAAATCGTATGATTGTCTGTTACGCATTTTCAAATCAAATCAAAGTTTCGGCCAATGATAACAATTTAACTAAATGTTCTTTGTTTTTTTCGCATCACATCTTTTTGATCTAAAGGCATAATTTTATTGTAAGTTTAAAGAAAATTATTATATTGCCCCACTATGAAGAAGACGCAATTATCTTTTGAATATTTCGAAATCAAGAAGCATAAAAAGAAATATAATCGCACGGCTCATGGAGGAACCGAGTCTAAAGGAAAACGAAAAGAATTTCGCCCTCTTTCAACCAAACATACAATTCATCTCGTACTAAAATCAGATAAAGCCAGAGGCCAATTCAGTTTTCTAACCCACAAAAACAAACCCCTTGTCGACACTCTACTTAAAAGCAAAGCGAAGAAATTTGGCGTAAGAATCGCCGAATACGTCAATGTCGGCAACCATCTGCATATAAAAATCCGCATCTCTTCACGTGAAGCTTTTCAGAAGTTCCTCAAATCCATCACAACTCTAATTGCTCGTAAAATCACAGGAGCGAAAAAAGGAAAAAGATTCGGGAGATTTTGGCAAGGTCTCGCCTTCACTCGTGTTCTTCGAAGCGCATTCGAGGAATTGCAACTCAAAGGTTATTTCGAAGCCAATCGCCGACAGGCCAGTCACAGCTACCGCGAAAGAGATCTTTTTCTGACGGAATTTAATTTGTGGGTGCAGAAGTTAAAGACTGATATAGGCGACTCATCTTGCTGAACTTTTGTTTCGCCTGCGTACGACAAACACAGCACAATCTCAATCGTCACACCCAACACCTAATAATTCTTCGCTAAATCCAATCCTTTATAAAGCCCCGCGACTTCTTTTTCATATCCATTGAATAACAAAGTGTCTTGCCGTTTCGGAAACAACTTACCGTCAATCACGCGTTCAGATTTTTGCGTCCAGCGTGGATGATCGACAGCGGGGTTTACATTCGCATAAAAGCCATATTCACCTGGTGCTAACTGATTCCATAAAGTTGAAGGTTGTTTGTCGACAAACTCGATCCGCACCACAGACTTTATCGACTTAAAGCCATATTTCCATGGCACAACCAACCGAATCGGCGCTCCATTTTGCTTAGCTAACGGTTTTCCATAAAGTCCCACACCCATTAATGCCAATGGATTCTGCGCCTCTTCAATCGTCAAACCCTCAGTGTAGGGCCAAGGGTAATTAGGAAGTGTTCCAATATTTGGCGCCATCTTCTTATCGTTAAATGTAGTGAACTTTACAAAACGTGCAGTCTTATTCGGCTTTGAATATTCAACCAATTTTCTTAATTCGAATCCCGTCCATGGAAGCACCATCGACCAAGCTTCAACACAACGGAAACGGTAAACCCTTTCTTCTAACTTAAATAAATCAGACATTTCAGAAACCGTCCATTTTTTCGGCTTCTCACACAATCCCGCAACCTCAACACTCCATGGTTCAATTTTAAAATTATCAACCGCACCGTGCACACCATCTTTATCTAAACTGAATTCATAAAAATTATTGTACGTCAGCGCTAGTTTTTCAGGAGTCACAGCATCCAACTTAAATTGCGAATTTTTATCAAATTTTAAATTTGCTAATGCACTTTGCGACCATCCCACTAGCATTAAACTTTGTATAAACTGTCTGCGTTTTAAAAAAGCCCATTCAGGAGTAATCATTTTTCACCTCGACAACAGTTAAAATTGAAGCATAATGTAAGCATGACCGTCAAACAGCTCCGCCCCATTATGCATCTCGCTCTGGCAATACCCGTCGCCTATTACACATATCGACTATTTACTGCAGACCTTGGCGCCGATCCTGCCGAAGCTTTAAATAAGGCTTTTGGAACACTAGCCATTCGCTTTCTTATTATCAATCTTTTGTGGGGCATTTTAATGCAAACCACAAAGATTCAAGTGCTAAGAAAATTCTCTATTCTTCGTCGCCCTCTAGGCGTTTGGACTTTTGTATACGCTGTTTTTCATATTGTTTTTTATTTCGTTAAGGAAAATGATACTGGCCTTGCCTTCGACCAAATGTTAACAAAACTCTATCTCAATGTGGGTGCTGCGAGCTGGATAATCCTCGGAATCCTTGCTCTGACGTCGAATGATTTTTTTGTCAGAAAACTCACTTTTAAAAAATGGAAAGCGTTACATCGACTGGCGTACGTTAGTCTTTATTTGTCAATTATGCATTACTCGTTAATTGAAAAAGCTGATCCCAGATGGACCGTGATTTACGGTTTACCGATCACGCTACTTTATTTGTTTCGAGTGATCCAATCTAAAATATCTTCTCGATTGGTTAAGCGCCCCTCAAGCTGAAGCAAATAAATCTCTTTTAAAATTTCGCCAAATCGCGGTCCAGGCTCGACACCACATAGCTTAAGATCCTGAGCATTCACCAACCTTTTCGGCAATTCACCCAATCGAGCGGCCTTCATGAGCTGCTCAACAAGCTCAACCACACCCTCATGTTGCTCGACTTCCGCAAATGCTTGTGCAAACTTCAGTGCCACAACTCCTAAATCACCCTGCATAAGCACCCATTTTTCAGCCATGCGCATTTTTGGATTCAGCAACTGCCGAGAGGTTTGTAAAAGAAACTGCGCCTTTTGAGCCACGGCGGTCGACAATCGAAAAGATCGATACTGCTCGTCACGTAAATGATCTGGCCACTTCGCAAAAAATATAGCCCAAGCCTGCTCTGAACTTTCCAAAATACCCACGGCACGAGTCAAGTCGACTAAATATTTAAAATTTTCTTTTAAATATGAATTTGGTTTTTCAAATAAAAAGGGAGCTAATCCAGAATCTATCCATAATTGAAACCCCAAAATCGGTTTTCGGCCCCGCAAAGTTTTTTCGATCTCCTGACCGATCCGCTCTCGACTGACAAATTGTATCAACGAAGCTTTTTCTTGAATGGCTGCCAACGTTTTTTCTTCAATTTCAAAACCCAATTGACTGGCAAAGCGAATAGCGCGCAACATGCGCAAATAATCTTCTTGAAAACGCACTTCCGCGTCACCAACGGCTCGCAATATTTTTTTATCTAAGTCCACAAGCCCATCGACATAATCTACAATTTCATCGCGCTTGATATCGTAAAACATCGCGTTCACGGTGAAATCGCGCCTTAATGCATCTTCTTTTGATCCGCAAAATTCAATTCTTCCTGGATGCCTTCCATCTTGATAATCACCTTCCGATCGAAATGTAGCCACTTCAAACGGAACTTTATCAAGTATCACCAGCATAACACCAAACAATGCACCTACTTTTTCAGTGCGCTCGAAAAGTGCTTCAACATCTTCAGGCTTTGCACTGGTCGCAATATCAAAATCGTGCGGCATAACTCCAAGAGCCGCGTCCCTTACACACCCACCAGCCAAATAAGACTCATAACCCGCTTCAGACAGCGTATTTAAGATCTTTAAAACCTTCTCCCAATCCTTGTGTTTTGAGAAAATTTCCCGCATGTTATCCCCTATGAGCTCTATCATCACACGACTTGATCCATTGATCAAAGCTTCTGGCTTCGATCACTACGGATGGGCCGAATTAAAACGACCATTTTCGATCGCTCTGTATGAAAGCTGGCTAAAAGACGGTCATCATGGCTCTATGGAATATCTCGAAAGACATCGCCCATTAAAAGAAGACCCACAAAAAGTACTGGCTCATGCTCGATCCGCACTGGTCATCGCTGCACCCTACTTCCCTCACCCAAAGCCTCCTGCAGCACTTCAGCATAGTCGCGTGGCACTGTACGCCCAGGGCGAAGATTATCATTTGTGGTTCAAAGAAGCGCTAGACAACCTGAAAGTTAAACTTCAGGACCAGTTCCCAAATGAACAATTTGTGTGTTTTACAGACTCAGGTCCGGTTCTTGAACGAGATCTTGCTGCTCGTGCTGGACTTGGATGGATCGGAAAGAACACCTGCCTCATTCACACTCAAAAGGGCAGCTTATTCTTTCTTGGAGAAATCCTAACTACAATTCCTATTGAGACAGCGGAAGTTTTACATCCCGATCGCTGTGGTACATGCACCCGATGTCTTGATGTTTGCCCAACAAAAGCTTTAGAAGAACCACGCAAGCTCAATGCCACCAAATGTATTTCTTATTGGACCATCGAATCCAAAACACCCGCACCGGCATCCATGCGCTCACATTTTAATGACTGGCTTTTTGGTTGCGATCTTTGCCAGACCGTTTGTCCTTGGAATGAAAAGGCATTCGGTACAACATCGATGAAGTCGAAGACAGAACAAAATCAGGACACACAGCGCGATGGACTTATTCAAGAGCTCCGCCACATTCTCACGGCATCCAACAAAGAACTTGAAAAACAATGGAAAAACACACCCCTCGAAAGGGCTGGTGGTCGAGGTCTTAAAAAAAATGCCGTTATCGTGGCTGCAAATTTAAAAATAACAGAACTTCGTCCAGAAATTGAGCAGTTACACCACACATCACCACAACTTCAGTCACTCTGCGATTGGGCTTTGCAGCAGCTTTAAAAATTGTGTTCAATAAATTTTTCCGTCATACTTGTGTTATGCAACAAGATTACGCACCTATTCGCGTCAGCACATTGCGCGGTGACTTAAAGATTCCCTTCGATGCATACGTTCGCGTGGCAGGAAAATATATTCTTTATCTTCGTAAGGGTGATAGCTTTGAAGGCAAGCGTCTCAATAAATTAAAAGAGAAAAAACTGCGGACTATGTTTATTCCTCAGGATTCAATGACTGTCTATCGATCCTACATGTCGGAGAACATTGAACGCGCCTACGACCCAGTTCCCCCGCGCCCCATAGAGGCCCGAGTTGAAGTCATTCAAGGAGCACAACAAGCGGCCGCAGAAGATTTAATGGAGTATCCCGACGCTAAAGAATTTTATAATGTCGCCAAAATGGGCTCCCAACGCTATGCCGATTTTATTTTAAATGAAAAAGAGTCGGTGCGAGCAGTTTTGCAAATGGATAATTTAGACGGCAGCATTTCGCAACATGGGGTCAGCGTTTCAACAATTGCTCTGGCAATTGCAGAAAAAATGCATTTAACAGAGGCTCATCCAATGAATCTACTGGTTCTTGGTAGCCTCATTCACGACATCGAACACTTTCACTCTGGGTTACCAATTGCCCAGCCTATTGAGCAATTCAGCCCCGAACAAAAAGAAATTTATTATAAACACCCCGAACAAGGTGCACTTCGTCTACGAAATGCAGGGTTCTACGACCAGATGGTCGTTGATATTGTCTTACAACACGAAGAGCACATTGACGGCTCTGGATATCCACGCGGATTACGCGATAAAAATTTAGACCCCATCAGCATGATTGTGGCTGCTGCGAACTCATTTGATCGCTATATCACCTTCGAAAAACATTCGATCAAAGACGCACTGAAAAAGATTTTAATTAAAAAAGTGGGCCTACATACGCTTGAACACCTTAAGGCCCTGCAAGACGCTCTTAAAGAAAGAAATTTAGTTTAAAATCAACACGACGACTAGGTTGTAAATTGAAACTTTAAGCCACCAGGCGCTTGATTTTCTTCCGAACCACTTTCTGGCGACCCCTCATTATTCAGCAAAATTTCTTCTGCACGAAATAGCCGCTTTTCTAAAATATTTTTTAAATCCGATTTGACGAACAAATCATTAGCAATGTGTCCAAAAATTCCAAACGGAAGTTCAAACTCAACCAAATCCGTCACCAAAGTTTGCTTGTCGCCGAAATCTTCAAATTTCATGGTGTGGTACCAATTGTACATCAATCCCTCCGCCTGTTTATAAGTCAGACGAGAACCCTTGATATAATCTTCGACCCGAAAGGTGACCGGCTGAGATAAACCAAAGCGAGTCATCACAAAAGAAAATTCAGCCCCTTTGCGCATCACTTGATCGAGGGAAAATTTCGCTTCGACCTCAATTGTGTCCTTTAAAAGATCCGATAAATTCACTGGTTCAGTTAAAAGTTCAAAAACTTGCGATCTTGGAGCCGGCATAAGCCTTGAGCATTGAATATGGGCCACGGTTCACCTCTGGTGGCGCTACGCATTATCTAAAACCATTGCAAGCGCGCTTTCGTGCCTAGAGAATACAAAACCATGCGTACTTTTGTCGATGCAAATCCTTCTCTTTTTTTTAAGAAAAACGATCCCGAAGATCTTCGTTTGGGCGAAATCGTCCAAACAAAGCTTGGAACAAAGCCCTCACTCGCGATTATTGGTTATCCGGATGATGACGGGATCATTAAAAATGGGGGTCGCCCGGGTTCCGCCCTGGCTCCTGATACAATACGTAAATATTTCTACAAAATGACACCACCCCCATTCTCTAAACCAAAGCTGTCTTTGGTGGATTATGGCAACCTGAATATTTCCGAAATTTCATCGCTTGAAGAACGTCATGCAAAAGCAGAAATCGAACTCAAGAAAATCTTTAATGATAAGCACAAGATTCTTTCTTTCGGCGGTGGCCATGATTACGGCTATCCCGACGGCTCGGCTTTTGTTGAAAGTTTTAAAAATCCTTTAGTTATTAATTTTGATGCTCACTTTGATGTGCGCCCCTTAGATCATGGTATCACAAGCGGCACTCCCTTCTTTCGACTTCTTGAGAAGAAACTCAAATTTGATTTCGTGGAAGTCGGAATTCAATCCCAATGCGCTAGTCGCCACCACTATGAATACCTAAAAAAGAAAAAATCAGAGGTTCTTTCGTTCGATGATTTTATAAAAAGTAAAAAAAACTTTTCTGAGTGGGCTATCAAACGTCTTTCTAAATATTTAAAAAAATCTCGTCCTACATTTTTAAGTCTGGATATTGATATGTTTTCTTCTGTTTTTGCTCCAGGAGCTTCGCAGTCATGGCCTCTTGGTGTCGATCCCGCGGAATTTATCAAACTCCTCGATCTCTTACATAAAAAACTAGATATCCGAATGCTCGGTATTTATGAAGTTTCTCCTGCACTCGATATAGATGATCGAACTTCTAAATTAGCTGCGCAAATTGCGCATCACTTTTGGACTCTGCATGTTTAATGATCTCAAATTCCCTCTAAGTCTCGGCAGCGACAATCACTCTGGTGTACACCCTAAAGTCATGGAGGCCATCAACGCAGCCAACCGCGGACACGCTCACTCGTACGGTATGGATCCAATTGCCTTAGAGACAGAAAAAGAATTTAAACGGGTCTTTGGTGAACCTCTCGATATCGAATATGTTTTTAATGGCACAGGCGCAAATGTACTCGCGATGAAAACTTTATTGCAAAGCTTTGAATCGGCCCTCGTTTCGGATGTGTCTCATATGCAAGTGGATGAATGCGGAGCCCCCGAGCTCCTCACGGGCTGCAAATTAATTCCAGTTCCCTCAACATCAGCCAAGATTACACCCGAAAGCCTACTGCCATTTTTAATTCGCAAAGGCGATCAACACTTTTCGCAACCTCGCCTTCTCTCTCTCACACAACCAACAGAACTTGGAACTTGTTATTCAATTGAAGAAATTAAAAAACTAAAAGAATTATGTAACAAACATAATTTATTTTTACATCTCGATGGTGCTCGACTTCCAAATGCCGCGGCCTTTTTAAATGTCGGCTTAAAACAACTCACCAGAGATTTAGGCGTGGATGTTATATCATTCGGTGGAACGAAAAATGGTTTAATGGGCGCAGAAGCTATTTTATTTTTCAACCCAGAAATTTCAAAAAATTTACGTTACCACCGCAAGCAAGCCTTGCAACTCCCGTCGAAAAGTCGTTTTTTAGCTGCTCAATTTTACGCCTTTTTAAAAAACGATCTTTACAAAGAGATCGCCTCGCATGTGCATGCGCTCGCAAAAGATCTCGAGACGCGCTTAAAAGCTTTTCCTGAAATTGAAATCACCGAGCCTGTTCAAAGCAACGCATTGTTTGTTAAAATTCCAAAAGCCTGGATAAAACCTCTCAGAGAACGCTACTTTTTCTATGTTTGGGACGAAAACACCTCTGTTTTACGCTGGATGTTCAGTTTTGATTTTAAAGCTAAGGATTTAGATGATATTGTCCGCGCCATTAAAGAGGTGAAATCCAAATGATTTATCCGCCCGTGCAATACCATGATTACTTAAAACTCGATGAACTTCTCAATGCACAAAAACTTCGTAGCCACGAATTTGGACCCGAAGCTCATGATGAAATGTTATTTATCACTGTTCACCAAACTTACGAACTGTGGTTTAAGCAAATTCTTTTTGAAGTGGACTCGGTTTTAAAAATGATCACGGCCAGCAAAGTCAGCGAAACAGATATGGGAACCGTAGTTTCGCGACTTGAGCGGGTGACGGAAATTCAGCGCCTGCTTGTAGATCAAGTCACCGTTTTAGAAACCATGACTGCCTTAGATTTTTTAGATTTTCGTGACAAACTATTTCCAGCCTCTGGATTTCAAAGCTTTCAGTTTCGTTTACTTGAAAACAAGCTCGGCCTGACTCCAGATGCACGATTAAAATACAATCAAGCCGCATATTCCGCGTATTTGCCTGAAGCTCAGAAAAAAGCACTCGCACAAGTTGAAAAAGAAACATCGCTTTTTGAAGGCGTCAACAATTGGCTTGAGCGTACACCGTTTTTATCTATGGATGGCTTTGATTTTTGGTCCACATACGAAAAAGCTGTGATCGATATGTTCCAATCGGATCGTGAGCACGTCGAACGCAACACCCTACTAACAGAAGACGTAAAAGATCGAAATCTTAAAATGATTGATGCCTCTAAAGAAATGTTTAAACAGTTACTCTCAGAATCTGAATACAAAAAACTTCAATCTGAGGGACACTGGCGTTTATCGCATAAAGCTTTAAAAGCTGCGCTCTTGATACAGCTTTACCGTGATGAACCTATTTTTCAGCAGCCTTTTCGCTTAATCACAGCTCTGCTGGATATGGACGAGCTGTTTACAACATGGCGCTATCGCCACGCTTTAATGGCGCAAAGAATGATTGGAACAAAAATTGGAACTGGTGGATCCAGTGGCGCGCAATATCTTAAAGATGCGACGGAAAAACATAAAGTTTTCAGTGATTTTTTAAAGCTGACAACGTTTCTTATCCCACGCTCAAAGCTACCCGCATTACCTGAAAAGGTGCGTAGCCGCCTCGGTTTTACTTACTAGTTGTCGGGATAATGCAATGCACGTCTTTTAATTTCCCCGTTGATCTGCCGACAGTTTGACATTTCACGTATTTATCTAGCGAACCCATATTTGCTTCAAAACTATAATCGTTTGCCCTTTCAGCAGCACCCTCTCGAAGAAAGCTAGCTACAGAGTGCTTACCTTTACATTCTGCAACACCATTAACAGAATTATAAAGAGCCAATACTCCGCTTCGATCTTGCATAATTTCAAACTCAACCACATCAAATGCATTCTGATTTGGAATCACTTTATAGGCCTTAATAAATGCATTTCCGTAAAGCTCTTCTAGTCTTCCTTCTACACGAACCAAATTTCCGCTCATCATCATTTCCACAGCAACAGATGATTCTTGTACAATTATTTTATAATCCGTAAAGTTCTGAGGTTTAAGCGGCAAACCATTGCTGCACTCTTTAGTACCATTCATGCCCCAGACACCATCCAAACGAAGATCGGATTCAGCCCCAGCGATTGCGGCGAATGACAGGAACATAAAAATAACAAAAGACCAATGGCGTTTCATATAGGCTCCTTAGCTCTATATACAAATAAGCAAGCTTGATACCCGCCAAGGTCGATTTAAAGTGGAGCTGATCGAATAAGAACTATATAGAGAGCGTAAAAACGGCTCTTGCTCGCTCTTACATTTCACTTAAGTGCATGGTTCTCGACATTAAAATGGCCCGCACCGGAGAGCTATCGGCTCCAGTCATATTTAAAGGTAAAGCAATTAACTTATACAATCCTTGCGGTACTTGCGTCAGATCGACCCCCTCTAAGATAGAGAGATCCCGCTCATAAATCGCCTGGTGGCTTTCCAAACGCTTCGAGTCTGAAGGATCCACTGACGGAGTATCAATGCCGACTAGGACCACTCCTTGATCCGCTAAAAAATGGACCAGTTCCGGAGACAAAGAATTAAAATCTTCTCGCCACTGATTCGAATTGGGAAAACTTCCCGTTTCAAACAGTACGCGTTTTGCTTGAATTGCCACTTTAATATGCTCGGGATGAATGCGTTCCTTTTTACCAATACGAACAGAAACCACCTGAGCCATACCCAAATAGTTCTCTAAAGAACGCTCATCGATACCAACGCCTTTAGGATGATAGTGACTTGGAGCGTCGGCATGGGCCCCCACATGCAAAGTCGTCGTTATTGAGCTTAAAACAAGGTTGTCTCCCTTGCGGAAATCAAGACTGATGTTTCGTTCGAAAGGCTGATCGCCAGGATAGACTGCCGTTTCTCTGGAAATCGGCGGCGAAATATCGTAGATTCTCTTCACCATACGAAAACCATAGGATAATCTTTAGAGCATGTCACTACAACCTGTGCGCGGTACTTACGATTTAATGGAAGATGAGGCGAGAAAGTTTCGTCATATCATCAATGTGGCATTAAGCCTCGGTGACAACTATGGCTTCGAAGAAATCGACACGCCCATTTTCGAATTCACCGACGTTTTCAAAAGAAATTTGGGCGACACCACAGATATCGTCACCAAAGAAATGTACACCTTTCATGATAAAGGCGAGGAATCCCTGACTTTAAGACCCGAAGGAACCGCAGGGATTGCGCGGGCCTTTATTTCGAATGGTTTATCACAAAAGCTTCCACTTAAATTTATTTATCATGGCCCCATGTTTCGTTACGAACGACCACAAAAAGGTCGCTACCGTCAATTTCGCCAACTCGGCATAGAACTACTTGGAATTGAAAGTTCGCTCGCGGATATTGAATGTATTTCCTTTGCAGATTCTTGGCTAAACAAATTGGGACTTCGCTCTTCCGCAGCTTTAGAAATCAACACCATTGGCGATAAAGATTCTCGCGCGAATTACCGAGCAAAATTGGTCGAGTTTTTTAGTCAGCACGAAAAAGAATTAAGTACAGAAAGCCAAATTCGCCTCAAAGTAAATCCCATGCGAATTCTTGATTCTAAAGATCCGAAGGATCAGAAATTTGCAAAGATGGCTCCTAAAATGCATGATTCGCTGAACGAAGCTTCACAGAAGTTCTTCGATGAAGTTCAAAATGCACTTTCACACATGGGTATCGCTTATACCGTCAATCCACACTTGGTACGCGGGCTCGATTATTATACTCACACTGTTTTTGAGTATCGCACCACCTTACTTGGTGCTCAGGACGCAATTCTCGCCGGTGGACGCTATGATCATTTAATCGAAACCATGGGTGGACCCGCAACACCAGGAGTCGGCTGGGCCGCAGGCATTGAACGTCTCAGTTTATTATTAAAAACTCCTCCACCAACACGTCGACCGGTCGCTTTAATTCCTCTCGGAGAAAGTGCGGAACGAGAACTCTTAAAATGGGCACATGATTTACGAGAACAAGGCTTACCGATCGAGATGAGTTATGGCGGCAATCTTTCAAAGCGTATGAAAAAAGCCAATCGCGCCAACGCGAAGTTTGCTTTGATCGTCGGCGACGACGAATTGGCGAAAGGCCAAGCGCAACTCAAAGATCTTGATTCTGGCGCTCAGTCTGCCCTCTCCATCAAATCACTCCGCGAACAACTCGAAAAGCTCCTCTAAGGTGCCAGCCACCTTTTTGGAGTGCCGCACTCCAAAGAAATCTTCAATTTACGTTTAAAAAAGTAATCAAGCGCCTTTAATGCCTTAAGCCGCCTTTTTTGGCACTGATGTCGAAAAGAACGCCAAATAGCCTCTTATACAACACTTCTATTTGGCCACATAAATAGCTGTAATTACATGATAATCCGTATTCACTGGAGACGGCCTGAAACTTGCCTAAGTAAGCCTTGTGCACTGCACTCCAAAAAGGTGGCAGGCACCTGGAGAGAGATATGAACACAACACATTGCCCACGTTGCCGAAAACAAATACCGGAGCACCGCAAACTGCGCGGTCTTTCTGTTTGTGAATGTGGTTGGGTTGGATCGGTGCGCGAAGAACAAATGGAATCACAAACATTTAATCGTGCCACTGTTTCACTCGTTATTTTAAGCGCACTTATTATTGCGTCTTTTATTCATATCGTAAAATGGGATAAAGAAGGCGTTAACGTTCTTCAAATCGAAGCCAAACAATTAGTTGGTATGGCCACAATTTCTGATATTCGTGAATTTGAACGCATCTGTTCTTCTCGCAAAATGTTTAGTTGTGCGGAGCAAGCCATTCAGCAACAAGTGGAAATGGGCACGCAAGACCCCGAGATCCAAGCTCGATTAGGTAAGCTTTACTTCCAAAAGAAAGATAAACATAACGCCTACAAAGCCTTTACAGCTTACTTCGCAAATAGAGGCCGTGATATCGAAGCGGCATTTATGTTTTCCGTATTACTTCACGATATGAACAGTCTGGATCAAGCGATCGCCTATATAAAATTCGTCTTAAAACATGATGAGGCACAGAAATACTATCTTCAAGCCACTCGATCATATGTTAAAATTTTGGTTGCAAAACAAAATTTCCAGGAAGCAAAAGATCTGATCTTTAAAGTGCGCGCTGGCGATCAAAAAGCCAATATGTTTATGGAAGACACATTACAGTTGATTCAAGAACAGCTGCTACAAAAAGCCGACACTCCAGCGACCACAAAAACAATCAAGAAAAAGTCATAAAAAAACCCAGCTAATCACTTAGCTGGGCTTCTTTCATAAAAACCAAAATTCTTTAGAAAAGAATTATGGAGTTTGACGGCTCCAAGAAGGATCGTTCTTGTTGTTACAAGACAAGCCATTCTTACGAGCTTCAAGACAGAAGTACTCGATCAAAGCAAATGGGCCCATCAAAACGCAAAATGCGTTAGCCGCAACTTGTGCACCAGTGTTTGGTACTACAGTTACGATAGTATCGTTCTCTGGAAGATTCGCTTCAGCGCGATTCAAACCAAGATACTTTGTTTCGTAGAAGTCTGCACACAAGCGTGTAGCTTGCTTCACTTCTGGGCTTGGTGGTTGTGGTGGATTTTGCGGGCCAGACGCGTTACGGCCGCCAGCAAAAGCTGCAGATGAAAGCACTAGAAGCGCTGACAATGCGATTTTTTTCATTTAGTAACTCCTTGTTTGTTTTTGTTTAAGGTACACCATTAACATTTGGAAACATGTTCTGACTCACCCACACAATACGGTCGTAATAACTTTTCCAACCTGTGTCTGAAGGAGCCGATCGTAAACCGTAATCATAAGCATAAACGTAGTAACTCACTGGAGGATTCCATTCCTTAAGCTTTTGAGCCCATCGAGAAAGACTCCATCCGAATGAAACAATCGTCTGATTAAAAAACGCACTGCTGTTCACTTGTGAGTTCGGGTACTGAGCCAAAACTCGACTAGCACCACCCAAACGAGCAATTACACTTTGTGTACTTTCATTCAGTTGCCAGTCTAAGTTGTACGTGCGGCCATCACTAAATGTTACAGGCATTGGTGACCACGTGATTTTTGGATCACCACTATTTAAGCCACCCATAGCGGCCAAGTCCTGAACGGCATAGTCCGAAATATCGCGAATGATCGCATTCTGCCCTTGGAACTGACCAGGGATATGCGCATTCGACCGAATCTCATTGCGATTGATCGAACCGATATAGATCGCTCGACCCATCAAACCCCAACGCCCATATGGCATCAAATTTTTCATCGTGTGATCATGAGTCAAGTAGCCCGTCAGAACAATGTCCGCAGGAAGCGCACTGCTATTGTTTTTAACCGCACAACCAAACGTAGTTGGAAGCACTTCTTGCTTACCTTTATACTGTCCGGTCTGAATACCAAAACCAGAATGACGTTGAAAATGAACAGCCTGAACAAGTGCTGGATGCTCAAGTGTTACGAATAAACCTTGCGCAATCACACGTTCCTGACGAATCAAACAATCCGCTTCACTTTCGCAAGGCTGAAGTTGTCGATACAACGATCGCAATTGCGACCAATTTTGATTCGTATCAAACATCAATAATTGAAGCGCTGGATGTTTGGAAACGAGGCCACTAAACCAATCTCCACGAAAGCGATCAGACGCAGCCAATGTTCCTGGATAAAAACAAGATCGTGAGCCCGCATTGATACCTTCAGAAGAACAAACCATCTGAGCTTGATCTTCCATTGCAGCCACTGTTTGATAGGCCATCGCCTCAAACGACCACGATGTTTTATTGTTTTCATTTTTGCCATCAAAACCAGCAAGGACTTTTGGAAAAACATCGGATTCTAGATTTTGTAGTAAGCTTGCAAAATTTCTCCAGCTGTATCCACTGAAGTTCATGAAGAGCGTGTTCTTTTCAAATGGACTCATTACATTGTTGGCATAACGAACAGAAGTTCCGCTTGCGTCTGCCAATTGAAATGAAGATTTTTTTAAAATGATCCACTGTGCAGAAAGTTTATTGAGTTGCGGCGAACGCGCCACACAATCCAAATATTCTGTGACGGCCGCGGCTTGCATGCGCTCGTTTTCAGCCCAACGGAAACATCCTGCAGATGCTTGTTCAACAGAAATAGAAATCAAAATTAAAAATAAAACCCCAATTGCGTTTCGCACGACAAACCCTCTTCTTCGATGCGCGGAATCTAAGGTGTCGCGTCGAAGCGCACAAGAGTAAAGATTTCAAACGATTTTAATTTTTCATCACAATTTAATTTTGAAATTTTTTATAAAGCAGAAACAAAAATGCCGCACATATGTGCGGCATTCGAAATTACTTAGGTAATTTAATTTTTTAGAACATATTAATCGTCGCGTTAAATGCGAGATTTGTAAAATCTGATCGAATGTTGTCTGGAACAAATTGCACGTTCGGATACAAGTAGACGTCACGCGTTACAGCAATACCAAGTCCTACTGACTGGTAACTTGTTTGCTTTAATAAACGAAACTTATTTGAATCACCGTATAAATGCTGGAAATTCAAATAGCCAAATACAGTGCGGAGCGCATAGCGATCATTCAATGCATATTCTGCATATGGAAACAAAGCTACAGTCCATGCTTGTCTTTCATCATTTCCATAAAAGCCTGGCTTTGCAGTTGATGCATTTTTTCCGGCTGCGCTACTATACGAATTGTATGTCACGTCAGTCGCAACACCAACACTTAAGCCATTTTTCAGTTCTTTAAGTCCGTTATAACTTAAGGTGAGGCTGCCGTTTTTATCAATATCTAAAGTTTCCTTACTCGTTCCAACTGAAACAGCAACACTCGCCGTTTGTTGTAAACCCATTCCAGCAAATGCACGATTATAAGCCACGATTGGATCAAAAACATTGAGCTGTGTCCCCTCGTCTCCCACATTTCCCTGAAGTGGAGTCATTAAAGCAAACTCAGTTCCAACTGTGACGCTATCATTTTTCGTCATACGGTAGCGTCCATCAAGCCCTAGACTTGCACTAGATCTTGTTTGTTGCCCTGGGACACCTGCTAAATTTGGACGCTTAACACCGAATGCATTTGTAAAAGATCCGCCCGTGTAGTTCGCACGAGCTGAAAGTGAGTATTTCGATTTCGATCCGCTTTCAGCACGAAGCTTCGCATTTGTGATCTCTTCATCGATGTTGCCTGAAACCGTATTTTTACCTTCACGTACATTTTCAATTTTTGCTTTTGTTTCGCCACCGGCCTTTTCGTTTTCAGCTGCAAATACAGCTGGAGCCGCCAACAAAACCACAACCAAACTAACCTTATTCAAAAATGACATCTTTTGATTCTCCCTAAAAATGTTTGCAAATAAAATTGCTTCCCTTGAGGTCGATTAACCTCGGAAATCAAGATTCCGTCAAGAAACGTTTTATGCCGGACATCAAAATAAAAAAGCCGCTCTTTTGGAGCGGCTTTTCGTAACATTTTCAGTATCAATGTATCTGATTAGAATACGTTGATGTTTGTGCTTAAAGCGACATTCGTCAAATCTGAGCGAATATTCTCTGGCAAGAACTGAATGTTTGGATAAAGGTAGATGTCACGAGTGATCGAGATACCCAAACCAATTGATTGATAGATAGGCTGTTTACCCAATCTCCAGAAGTTTGAATCGCCACGGTTGTGCTCATATGTCCAAACACCAGAAATCGTACGTAAATTGAAACGATCGTTGATCACATACTCAAGGAATGGGTACGCGCCAAGTGAGTAATCACCTTGGTTCATTTTGTCTGCATTACTGTTCTTATCAAAAGTTTCCATTGAAGCACCTAATAATAAGCCCAAAGAAACACCTGAAGTTCCAACTTCTTTAATAAAGATTTGTTGTGCTGTTAAATCAGAAACGTAACCAAGATCACGCATAACTTGGCTTGTAAACATAGTGCCCGAGAGCATCGTTACGCTTTGTACAGTTCCTAATTTCGCAAGCTTTGTGAAACCTAAGCTTGGGTTATCAACTTCAACTTTATCATCATTACGCTTAAATTCTTTTTGAATACGAGCGCTGTTTGTATTGGCTTTGCTTTGGAACGGAGTTGTCATTTTCACGCCAACACCCAATTTCAAGCTAGTTAAAGCTGACGTACGGTACTTGATACCAATGCCACCCGCGATATTCGCAAGAGCTGGAGTACCTAAACCGTTACGGATATTAGGACGAACTGCATCGCCAGGCTTTTCCAATGAACCACCACTATAAGTTAGTGATGTGCTTACCGACCATTTTGAAAGAGAACCAGTTTCGGCACGAAGTTTTTTATTCGTGATCACCTGATCCGCTTCATCATTTTCAGAAGTCTTTTTAACTTCTTTTTCTGCCGCAGATTTGACGTCTTCGATTTTAACAGAAGTTTCGCCGCCCGCTTTTTTCTTTTCTTGAGCTTGCGCCGTACCCACGATCGAGAGCGTGAGAATCGCAGCTAGCAAATGCTGAGTGTTCATCATTATAGACCCTTTCCTTTATGGTTTTGTTTTCTTGACAAACAATTTATGCACGATGTTACACGGCTGGGTCAATGGATAAAGAATTCAGAATTTCAGGTAGTTAGAAGGCCCTTCAAAATAATTACACACGCTCGCCACGAGTGTTTTTGTAGTGTTTACAGGCTTGTAGAGCTCGGAATCGTCACTCTTATTCGTCAAACTCGATTAAATAGATTTTGATGAGTGGCCCGAAGGTTGCTCTAGGAAACCCTTATCATGAGAAAGTTACGGACGATTTTCCATATGATGACAGGGGCCCTGTTCCTATTGGCCCATACGGCTTTTGCTGAAGTCGCTCCTATCCCACAAGAATCCCCTAAAACCATACTAACTGAACGCCTACTGCAAGACGAGTTTGGTGATAGCTCTCCCTTTCAAGAAATCGCCAACACAGAGACCTTTAAAGACATCTTTAATAAGGGTGTGAAGCGTTTTGACCGTCAAGCCTATCGATCGAGCCAGTTTGTATGGGGTGAAGGCTACGATGTTGTTCGCTACGAAATTTACCATGATAACGGCACGAAAACATTTGTTCTCGCTTACCGCGATTCAGGGTCACGGGAAGCACCTAAAGTTGGATCCGAAAGAGATTTGCGTGATATCCGGGTCCTGATTTATGAACCCGAAACTGAAGATAAAATGGCCGTGACTCGATATACAAATGGGCAGTTTGTGGTGAAAACATCGGGCTTAAAGCAAGAATCGATCAAGGCCGAGATGTTGCAGATGCTACAAAACACGACCTCTTTAACTATCGGGGCTATTTAGATTTTGGTTTCTTTAAGTCCGATTCAGCTGTGGTGGCTTCGACTTTCTTTAGATCGCATTTAAATTTACCCTTTTCCTCAGTGCCTTTCGTAAAGTCACTGTACTCGTGTATAAACAAAATGCCTTTCTTATCTAACCGAACAGTTGTTATCGAATCATAGACCTTATCTGTTTTAGCTGGATTTAATTTACTACGGCAATAGAGCTGTTGGAACCGCGTCACTTGTCCATTTTTACCTAAAACATTTTGTGTATCCGTTTTCACAATTTTAAAACAACCAGGTTCATCTTCACCCTGGATACGAACTTCACCAACATTAAAATTCATCAGATAAAATCTTTCACCTATCCAAAATTGCTGCTGATCTTCAACGTTTTTCCAATGAACTTGTCCAGATGGGCAATACTCGCTAGCACCCTCTGCTGTTTCCGTATCGATTTCAACATCCATAACATTGAACTGCAGATCTTTTAGAGCTTTCTCATCCCCATCTTTCGAGGCATGAGCAAAAGTCGCACTGAACAAAAAAGAAAGCATGATGATCAATTTCATTTTGCACCTACTCGACAAAGCGGGTGCTTTGAAAAAATGGCCCGAGCACTGACAAACGGCAAGTTCCGATCCTGTTTATTAGAGAGCCACGGTCCAAAACCACCCGCATGCCCAGGATGCTTGCCTTCACCTATCATTCGCATCAAAGTACCAATTCCGCAGCGAATATTTGCCCGTGGATTATGCATGGACTGAACTGTGGCACGAGCACCATTTAAATACATGGCCGACTTTGCGTAACCCGAAGGCCATTCCATTGGAACGCAAGTATCCGCAACACCTGTCGCATTTTCATTGCGGATATTTTTTTGATCCATGACTCGTGGATTTCCTTTTACACTTTTATCTCGGTTAAAGTCGTTGTCGAGCTGTAACAACCCTATTGCAGATCCATTAGGGTTTATCCCTGCTACTGAAGTGTAGTTATGACCACATTTTGATTCTGTTGCAGCTAAATCCTGAGTCACTGCAATGAAAAAATGAATCTTTTCGTCATCCGTCAAATTCTTAAAATTTGCACAACCAAGAGATCCTGATGACATAACTTGAGCCGCAAATGAAGTACCCCAAACATGTTTGTATCTTTGCAACTCTTCTTTGGACCACCGACCATATTCACCATAGGATCCATCTTGCGAGATAAAACTATAACATTCTTCGAATGTATAGTTAAGACTTGGGATTTTTTTTGCGGGCGGTGACGTATGCGCAACCACTGCTTTTGCATTGTTCGCCGATTTTGCAGCGGCAGGCTGTAAGGCATTCGGAGAAACTTTCTTCAAGAGGCAATCGATGCCGTCGCAATGCGGAGCCCCAGCTTCCGTTTGTGAGTTGGCTGTTTTTTGAGTTAATGTCAGTTCATAAAATTTATTGGTACTGATCCATTCTTCGCGCCCATTGACGATAATACGTGCGAAACTTCCTTTGCCAGGAATTGTTTTAATGTCCGAAGTATTGGTTTGACTCCAAAAAGCCAAATCACTCGAGAGATTGGTTCGCAAATTAAAACTACTTGGGAGCTCAAAAGCCATACCCTTTTCTAACTTGGAAGATGATTTTAGTTTTCCTTGAGCATCAAAAAGCGCCGCCGACCCTGAGTGTACGACCACAGTTACACCCGCTTGCACCTGAACACAAAAAAGTAAAAGATGGAAAATTATGAGATATCTATACATGTGGGTCTCTTCGGCACAAAACGAACAGACTTCGAGATCAAATTTTAAGGCTATGCTTTGGTCATGATTTGCCCGACCTTAGGCTGTAACATCATACGTAAACATTGAGATAAATTACTCAGCCCCGATAAGTAATATGGTGAAAATCCTAAGTCTCATTTTTATTTTAATACCGATAGTGGCCTGGTCGGACCAGTCAAGTGTATCGTTTGATGCGCCACTTACGCTTTACCGCTTGAATAAGCACGGTGTTCTTACAGATCCCATTTTTTTAAAACCAAATACGGTTGTACATCTCGACACAATTGGAAAAGCTTCGGACACAGATCTCGAAATAACAATTAAAAACTGGGAAAATACAAAAATCGAACCGTATAGTAATTTCTATAAAATACCCTCACTTATTTGGCCCTCACGCCCAAATGGAATTTTGCATGTTCCGGTTATGTATGACGGAAAAAAATATGTGGCGAGAATCAATCAGCTGGTGAATGAGAAGAAGTATACCATCCATAATTCTAATAAGTCCGAACATCTACTTCGAGGCGCGTCTTCTGATACTCCGACCGAAGCTCGCCTCCCAAGTATTGTTAATGGTCGACCTTGCATGAATTGCACTTCGATAATGGATGGACAACAGCAACCTCTTACCGCCAGCCAAAGAGCTGCGATGGAGGAGTTTTTACGCGAATCCGCATCAGAAAGAATGGGACACACTTCCCCCACACCGCTTAATCAAAAATATATTCCGTTGGCTGAAGACTACAACAAATCTTGCCATAACTTTATTAAACCAGATGGAACCCTGGGCCCGTTTGGTGAAGCCATCGTTAAAGAATTAGATCGACCTGAATACATGGGTCTGTTTTTTGACCATCCGCAGATCAGTAACGACTGTCCGAACTATGCGGGCTTTACGAAAGCGCAAAAGCAAAATTACATCATTAATTTTTTTACTCATCTGTCTTGGCTTGAATCAACATGAGGTGAAGATATTCACGGACAATTTGGGGAAGCCGGTCTTTTTCAACATGAAAACGACTACAACATTTATAAGCGCCGTGAAATTATCAAAGAGGTATTTCCATTAGGCGCTGAATTTTGCCGTCCCCCAATGAAAGATCATCAAACCAACATCCGCTGTACGATTGCCAATATGGCCGTACAACTCAAAGGACGATTCACTGTGGTCAATTGGGATAATGGCAAAGGAGCCGTTCCCCAAGCCATGATCAGTCCTCATTCAACGTGGGGTCCAATTATTGATGCCCGCAGACGCAAGAAACCGGGAGCATGGAAAGCCACTGGGGCATACGCGACCATGTACAATCAAGTCACTTCATTTCCTGGCTGTAAAGGAACGAAAAAATGAAACTTCTCATTTTATCAATTGTTATTTTGCTGTCTTTTCCATGTTTTGCAGGCGACGACGAACCAACTAAAGCTGAAACAGATCTTAATATTATTGAAGGCGACTACGAATTAAAAAAAGGAGCCCTTGATTTTTGTTCTGCAGGACCAGTGGGTTGGTTTAACACCAAAAATTCCGGCAATGAAAAAGGCAGTGAGATGTTAATGCTTGGCACCCGATTTGTGTTCGCCAAAATCAATCAACCAAAAAACGAGCAACTCATTGGTGATTGCAACTACTCTCAAAAAACAGAGACCCAGCGTGCTGAAAATTTGGGTATTTTAACAGAAACCGAAACCCGTTTTTGTAATGGTTTAACAGAAACGACTCGTCGAACCGTGCGTGTTGAAAAAGATAAAATTTTCTTAGAAGTTCGAGTCAGCAATTCAGAAGCTAAGAATTCGAATACCTCTTGCCACTATTCACTCAAAAGACCGAGCCGAAATCAACAATCCGTGAAAACCAAGTAACTGTCGAAAGCTCAAACAGATGTTACCCTAGTGAGGCTACCCCTTCTATTTTTCTTATTAAACCTCATATATTACATTTAAAAATTGGCAACCTTGCTTTGTAGAGATATAGAGAGGTTTCTATATGAAATGGATCATCTTACCCTTAATTGCGCTTTCCTCGTTGGCTCATGGTCAGCAGAACCCATTGTCGGTTTATCAGTGCTATAAGGGCCTTGTAACAAGCGACGCAACCCTAAGCAGCCCTTGCTATAACCAAGCCCAGGCTGAGGTCTCAGAGCATCTGGTCACACATGGTGAGCCCAAATGGGTCTATGCAACTTGCTTTGCTGTAGTTGAAAGTGTGACTCCAAGCCCAGCAAGCATTGAAAAAGCCAAGGCTTCTTTCAAAAAAAATGTAGGTACCTTTCAAAGCAATGAAATAAAATTTAATAATTTTTACTTCAGCGCTCAACCTGAAATCGAAAGTAATGTTAAAACTGATTATGGGCAGGAATTTAAAACGAAACTTTTAAACTCAAAGCATGTTGTGAAAGTTCAAACAGCATCAGTTAAGGCCGCAGATGGCGCTATAATCTGCAAAACACACTTGCAAATCGTAAATAAGTAACAAGTGCAATGCGTTGAAGATTGTGTAGAAGACTGAAGCTCTGCACTATCAATCGCATGAAAAATATCAACACCAAAGAAATCTGGAATATCGGTTTTCGGCTACTGACCGCTGTCGTTATTGTTGGACTTTTTATTTACATCAGCTGGCCGATTTTAACACCAGTTTTAATTGCTGCAATTTTTGCTTTAGCAATGAATCCTTTTGTCTCCCTTTTGCAGCGCCGCCTAAAGCGATCGCGACGACTATGCGCCATCATCCTGTTACTTGGTTTTTCATTTCTATTTCTTTTGCCCGGAGTCAATTTCCTTTACCGAAGTACGCGCCTTATTCAAAACACCAACTTCCAAGAATCTCCATTACAAAAACAACTCGAGCGACTTGAAGGGTACGCAGAATCACAGATGCAAAAACTATCGGATAAAACAGGTCTAGATCTGACAATCTCAAAGGATTCATTTCGAGATAGCATCAGCAAAATCAGTAACAGCCTCATGCAATCCGCAGTCAATATTTTTGCCGAGCTTCCTTCCGTTATCTTAGGCGTATTTTTAATTCTGGTTTCCATGTACTTTTTTATGGTCGAGGCCTCGTATTTTCGTGAGATGTTATTTCGCTTTTCATTTTTAGAAGCGGAACAAACAAAAGAATTTTTAGACTTAATTAAAGATTCATGCCGAGCCATTTTACTTTCCAATGTTGTTGTTGGGGCTGTTCAAGCTGCCATTGTAGGACTTGGCGCACTGATCTGTGGCTACAACGAATTTATGATCATCGCCTTTTTAACATTTGTGGTCTCGTTTATACCAGTCATTGGGGCTGGTCCGGTCGCACTGGTGTTATCAGCGGCAAGCTTTCTTGAAAGCGATATAGCGTCTGGTATCGGACTTCTTGTTACAGCTTTAGTTGCCGGTACTATTGATAATATACTTCGCCCATTCTTAATCAGCGGGAAGATTGAAATGCATCCCCTCTTAGGCCTACTAAGCGTTATTGGCGGTGTTTTGGTGTTTGGTATTGCCGGACTGTTTTTTGGCCCCTTGATCGCAATCTTGGCCATTCAAGGACTTCCACTTTTATTACAAGACAAGTCTTAAGAGTTCTGCAAATTACGAACAAGACTTTGATTACCAACGATCCAGACCAGATCTCGTGCTTTAATACTTAAAGCTGAATCTGGATTTAAAATTCGCTCCCCATTTCGTTCAATACCCACAATCAATCCTTGTACAGCTTCGCGCAAACCGCATTCACGAATACTTTTCCCAATAAATGGAGAATGATCGTCGATAATCAGTGGTTCGAGTCCGTAAGTTTCCGTCTCATCAAAACCCTCAGGAGAAATATTTTGTTCAACAATGGGCTGCAAAATTGTGAGCTGCTCATCGGTACCAATAAAGTACAGTTTGTCTTCCGGAAATAAAACAACATCACGACCAGGAGCCAAAATACGCCTTGATCCGCGTTCAATTAATGCGAGCGTGACTCCATACTTTTCTTTCAAAGCACTTTCCATCAAAGTCTTTCCAACTAGCTCAGAAAAATGCGACAGTTGAAATTCTGTTAAAACGGCATCCCATGGAGCTAGCGCTGGCTTCGATGCCTTTTCTAAATCTCTTTCCTTTTGTGTTAAGTTCTTTAAAAAGCGATCTTCAAAATAACGATACAATGGCTCGGCATAACGACTGAATAATGCCGTAATCGCCGCGATAAAAACCAGCAACACCCCTGAGGTTGTTCTTAAACTTGCAAAGCGACTGACAATGAAAATAAAGAGCACGAACGCCAGAGTCAGTCTTAAAATAAGTATGCCAATCTGCAACTTTCTAAGACTTTCAGTTTGGTCCTGAGAAAATGTTTTTCGTGGCTGCCCTAACACAATAGCCCAAAAGAATGGCGCCGACATCGCGAGTGTCATGACAAGCATCAACACAGCTGTTGTGCCACGACTTTCAATAAGTAATCGTACTTGGGGTAGCACAAAAGCCTTCATGCCTATTGCCAAGGCAACAAGAACGACAGTGTTTAACATCCATTTTACACCGTACGCTTTAAGAACCAATAGCAATGGCCCTTCACCCAGTCTATTACGCACCGTTAATTCATACTGATCAAATCGAGCTTTTACTTTTTCTGGAGTCTTTTGTTCTAAAAATTTAGAAAATCCGAAAGAAAAACGAATCCAATGCGGAGTAATAAACGTCGTCACAGCAGAAACAGCGACAATCACAGGAAACAAAGACTCATTAATAACCTTTAAAGACACACCCAATGTTGCAATAATAAATGAAAATTCGCCAACCTGAGATAGCGTCATACCCGCTTGAATGGAATGTCTTAAGTTCTGACCTGAAATCAGCGCACCGAGGCTTGCAAAAATACTTTTTCCAAAAACAACAACGGCCGTGAACAATAAAATCCAATGCCAATTTTCGATGATGATCCTCGGATTAATTAACATTCCAACAGAAACGAAAAACACGGCCGAGAACAGGTGTTGAACTGAAACCAATAGCTTCTCGATCCGATGACCTTCGCGCGTTTCAGAAAGCAGCGAGCCCATGATAAAAGCCCCCATTGCCGGCGAAAACCCACTTTGCGTAGCCAAAAATGCCATCATCAGACACAAGCCAATCGATACCACAAGAAGCGTTTCGTCACCTAAATATGATCGCGTGCGGTGTAAAAACTGTGGAACCAAATATATCCCTAGTACAAACCATAAAATCAGAAAAAACACGAGTCTTAAAGACGTGAATAAAAGCATCGACTCATCAATCATCTGAGTTGCGGCTAATGCGGAAAGCATCACCAGCAGCAACATGGCAAGCAGATCTTCAACAACGAGAACACCTAAAACAACCGCAACAAAACGACGGCCTTTTAGCTTTAATTCATCAATCGTTCGCACAATGATCGCTGTAGAGGAAATGGCCAGCATCGCACCAAGAAACAAACTTTCTACTTTATTCAAGCCCACTGCTCGGCCCACAAAAAAACCAAGTGTGAGCATTAAAAAAACTTCAAACAAAGCCGTAATGGCCGCCGTCTTTCCAACTTGAAACAATTTTTTAAAACTAAACTCAAGCCCCAAACTAAATAGTAAAAATATCACTCCGATTTCGGCCCAGACCTTAATGCTCTCCGTATCCGTGATCGATGGAGTGAACGAAAAATAGGGGCCCACCAAAAAACCCGCAAATAAATAACCAAGAATCAAGGGCTGTTTGAGCCATCGAAAAATAATGGACGTGAGCGCTGCAGTCATTAGCATAAAAGCTAAATCTTGAATCAATGGTGGTAAATGCATAGGTGTTCAAATCGTATCATGATTTACACCGCACTCAACCTCAAATTATATTTCTTTCGAATAGCAATAGACTGCTGATCAAATTGATCAGGCTCCGAAATGTGGAGCCTGATCAACACTGGCGTTAAAAAACCGGAGTGACTACATCTGGACGACGCGGGTATTCTCGACTCGAAGTGCTCGAATCCCGAACTTCGGTGCTTGAGGAAACATCACGTGCTCCGCATTGTTCCAACACGCGAGTCGCTTTTTTCTTCCAGTCATTATTGTCACAATGAACTGAAATTAAAATTCCACCCTTTTTGACTATGCCCTCATAGCGTTTAGCTTCATATTCTGGGATTCCAAAACCAATCAATGCGCCACTCAGAGCCCCCACAGTTCCACCCACACCTGCTCCAGCCAGCATGGCCATGATTGGCCCGGCAGCAATAAAGGGTCCTAAGCCTGGAACCGTCAGGGCCCCGATTCCCACCAGCCAGCCGAATGTACCGCCCAACACAGCGCCGGCACCAGCACCAGCCGCAGTCCCTTCAGGCGCCTTAGTCTCTTTTTCATGAGCGAAATTCTGCGACGATCGGGCGTCCGGCATCAAAACTGAGATATCTGAGTTTCTGAAACTTTGAGCCTTCAATTGATCCACTCCATTCTCTACATCTGATCTTGAATCAAATATCCCGAATACGACTATTTTTTTATCTGTCTGAATCATCTCTTACTCCTTGGTTGTTATTTTTTAGCTGCACTTTCAATATCTATTGTTGATTGATTGTTTAATCGGTTTCCAAAAAACTGCGAGTTCGATGGCTTCTCGCTTTTCAAGTGCTCGGCATGCTCAATCTGATAAATTTCAGCCAAGTCATTTAAGGCCTCGCGACTAAGTACAGACTGTACCTGAGGAAAGAATTCTTCCTCTTCCTCCTCGATATGATGCTCGAGAAGTTCACGCAATACAGTAAATTGAGCCACCCATTTGTCATCGATAGACAAATCGGAATTCATTTCATGTATCAATTGATCAACAAGCTGATGTTCTTTGTATCCTTCAAGAGAAAAATGCCTCAACTCTTTGAATTGCTTCGAATCTTGGCTTTCAAACAAACTATATAATGCCGTCTCTTCAGCTTTTGCATGCGCTACAATTGCTTGCTTGAACTGCTGAAATGTTTCTCTGCAGAGCAAAACATCACGCTGCGTCTCCTCTTTCTCGCATTCTTTTTTCAACTTTTTCCAATACCCCTCGATCACTCGATGGTCTCTTTCTAAAATTTGTATAAAGCCATTTTTCATAAATTCCTCCACTACACCAGATGCTATAGCAAACAAAGGGCCATCCTGATTCTGCTCTCAATTGATTTTCAGTAAATTTATTGGCGATTTTGCCACAGCATTAAGGAAACATGCCCCTTCTGATCAGATCTTATGTCACGCTACAGACTTTACGGACCTATTCAAAAGTACTGACTGTTATTTAATCTACAATGTCGTGCGACAAATTAACCTAAAGTCGTGTCCACTTGGCTCTGTATTATTCCGAAACAAAGAGTATGCAGAAGGTGTTCTTACTTATAATTCTAAGTGCTTGTGTTGGGCTTTTATCCCGACCTGCAATGGCCGAGGGCGGTAGCTCTGGGGAAGTTGGAATTATTGGTGGACTTGCTGTGCCCGATTTAACTAAAGCCAATCCTCATCGTATTTTTGGTATACGTGGACATGCCGTTCTTGGCGCCTCTCTTGGTGTGGGCGGATATTATCTTGTTTCAGGCAAAGAAGAAGGTTCGAACGGAACAAAATTCGATTTTTCAATGCATGGTTTTGAATTGGCTTACCACGTTCCGAATAACACCGGTGATATTTACTTTGGGTTTCGTGTTGGCGTCACAAAGATTAGAACAAAGGATGTTGGTAATACCATAGACCTTATGTTTTCGCCGTATCACTATGGCGTGGCTGTCGGCCAACAGTACTTTTTTTGGAGTAATGTCGTTGGAATTGGTTATGAAGGATCTATCCTTCACGCTCAACCGGCCCGTACAACTGACACGACAGGCACCGCCTTTTACCAAGATGCCTTCAACATGCTCTCCTTCTTGGGCACTCTGCAGCTTCGCTTCTAAAAACTAAAATCCACTTGACGCTCCACCAGGAGTCCCGTTTGATAGGGGCTTGGAGGAAACAATATGGAAGACTTCGCAATCTTACACGGACAAGGCATCAATTATCTTTTAAAGTGGCTTCACTTTTTCTTTGGAATTATGTGGATTGGTCACTTGTATTATTTTAATTTCACCCAGGGCGCGGTTATTCCAAAAATCGAGCCTGCAAATGTTCGCCCCAATGTTTTAGCCAAAATGCTACCTGAGGCTCTTTGGTGGTTCCGCTGGGGTGCTATGTGGACGCTCGTAACAGGGTTACTGATGCTTCACTTCTCTCAATATGTTGGCTTTAGCTTAATGACTGAAGGCGTGTTCACTCCATGGGGCGTGCAGATCCTAACAGGCGGCTTATTTGGTATCTTAATGTGGGCCAATGTGTGGTTTGTAATCTGGCCAAAACAAAAGATCGTTATTGCATCGAACACACAAGTGGCAGCCGGCGGGCAACCACTCCCTGAGGCCGCCGCCGCAGGCGCCAAAGCACTTCTTGCTTCACGCACCAACACTCTCTTCTCTATTCCTATGCTGTTTTTCATGGGAGCTGGAGCTCATTTAGGAATGCGTCTTGATACATCGAATGCCAATGTTTGGTTTATCATCCTTGCTGTACTTGCGGGAGCCTTTGAATTGAACGCTCTTAAAGGAAAGCTTGGACCTATGCAAAGCGTTCGTGGCGTTATCGCCAGTGGTTTTGCGTTAACTGCTGTTGTGTATTTTTTAATGGAAATCGTACTATAAAACTTTTTATCGGGGGATAAAACAATGAAAGGAATCATTATAAGTTTAGTATTGGGTTTAGCTTGTGCAAGTGCATGGGCCACGAAGCCAGCAGAATCTCCAGAGCAAATTGCTCATCCTGCAAAAACACATATGCATAACGACAAGTGCGGACATGCAGCCGTTAAGCATGATACTCACACCGATTATGTTGAAAATGGAGCTTATCATTCAGCACATGCAGATCACTTTGACAAACATGGCACAGCCATCAGCAGCAATGACCCTGCCGCTCGCAATGTCGCCAGCGACACTCACTTCACTGTAAATGAAAATGGACATGCACATGGTGATAAATGTGGGCACAAGAAAGTCGCGCATGCCGATCATTTTGATTACATCCATGATGGTCAGTACCACTCTACCCACGCCGATCACTCCGATAACCACGGCACACTTTAGTATTTAAATTTTTTTAGAATTCGAAGGCAGCATGAAAATGCTGCCTTTTTTATTATCTTATTTGCGACAAAGAACGCTTAATTTCATCAGAACCAATAAAAAATCTAGAATTGACGTTGCTGATTTCCTCACGTGTGCATTCACCAATATGAATAACACCGACCACATTAGCCCTTGAGGTCACAACAGCACACCATTGAACAGGGCTCACAATATCCTTTTCAGAAAGATGCCGATGCTGATCCGGCAAAGCGAAAGAATAGACTTTACCCTTTTCATCCTGAGCACTGATATCCAAAACCGTATCGCCACCAATGCGTTCAAAGGAAATAAACCGCACCGTCTTACCAAAACGAATCACATCGTATTCATATTGAGCCCAAGACAAACATGGCAAAATTAGAAATAGAAAACATATTTTCATCATAACACCCTCTTAGCAATTTCGAGACCGCGACATCGATATGGCCATCTAAAATATAATGAGGTTCAAATTCATCAAGTGACGTTTTTCGGTCTTCATTTAGAAAATAATACTTACCCTTCCCCCGAGCGATCCATCAAAACCGACCCGCTGTAAACTTAAGAATCTAACGCCGCCCTTTCACTTTAACTTGAGAAAAGTCATAGTATTGTCTTTGACGAAGAAGATACTCTTCGCACTCAGAAAGTCCCGAATTGTTAACCAAAAAACTGAAACTTTCACCGTCCCTCAATAGTGAAGTTGTTTGCAAGTCTTCATCAGTAACCAAAACATCCATTAACTGCCGGTCGCCCAAATCTTCAGCTAGAATTTTTTTGGTCGTTACTGGAAAGGTGTGGCTTCCAAACATATTCATATTCATCATATAATGTGATGTTTGCGTCGTTGCTATATGGCGCGGATAAAACGATAGTGGCACAGTAACAGTACGATCATCTTGCTGTATATCCCGCTCGGTGAAAACTTCTTCGTAAGTATCATTTTCTATGGCGTGCTCCGCCCCATGAAAGCCTCGCGATTCCACATACCTTTGTTCAAATGGATTATTTATGAATGGGGTCTTGAGTAGGTAAGACTGAAAATGCTTCCGAGACATGGACCATACAAAGCGAATATGACGGATTTTTTTAAACTTTTCGAGCTGAATTCGAAACGCATTCTCGCCCCAACGAGTTCTTAACAGTCCTTTTTCAGAATTTAACTTTTTCCACTTGGTATTGATTTGCAACTGCATAAAACGCGCACGAACATCCGATTTTTCTCTCGCAACATTCGGACTTCCATTCACCAACCAGTAGGATTTATCCAAAAACTGCAACTTACCATCTGGCTTTGCGATCGAATGCACCTCAATAAAGCCAACTGCACGCTTTGGATTAACTTTCACACGAAACGTGAGCGGATGATCTTCGCCCAGATTGTTCTCAGCCGAGATAAACACAGGCCCATCCTCAGTTGTTAAGCGAAGCAAAATAGGGTCATTTCCTTTGAATTCAGGCAGAATCAGTTTGTAATCCCCTGATTGTTGTAATTCTAGCGAGGTCTCGATCGCTCCGGCCAGATCTAGAGAACTGAGGGGCTCCGTTTGCAAATTCAGGTGTTTTTGATCATCACTGATCGAAAATGCCAATTGATAGTCGCCCCCCACAGATTTCCCATAAACCTCTTGATCAAAACTCCAAATGCGACCCTGTTGAGGTTGCAACCGCTTTTGCTCTTTTACGTAGGCCGATATCTTTCCAGTCGTACTCACATCCCATCCATAAATGCATAGCTGTGAATCCGTAAACGCCTGATATGCAGTTTCACCGGCGGGCCAGTAAACCCCTGCACCACTTGCGACCTTGTTAAAAATTGCAGAAGTGAAACTCTTAAAATGACCATCTTGAGTTTGAAGAAATACAGCACTGTTCGGTCTATGGCGAAAAGATGTTATGTTACGGTCTTTTTGCTGCCACTGGAACCAATCAATGGGCAAAGACAATGCGTGCAGCTGCGTACCTTTAGCGATCATGATTTGCTTCGTATAGGCCTTAAAAAACAAAGCGGCCTTTGTGGCCAATCCGTCGATATCCGCCTGATACTGTTCATCGTTGAGCTTGTGTCCAAATTCATGAAATAAAATTTGAATAACAAATGGGATATCTATTTTCACTTGTGGCTCAGCTAGCAATCCCTGATTAAAATCTATAGACGAATACATTTCTGCCGTGGTTTTCGCCATACGCTCTTTACCCGCCGGCTCAAGAATAAATTCTTCCCTATTTTGTATAAACAAAAGTTCCGGCAGGGTTCGCAGTTCAGCAAAATATCTCCTCAATTGCTGAAGCTTATGGTGCTCATCTGGGGTTAGCTTAGAGGTGAACTGAGACGAGTGAAATAGGTATTCAACGTAGTAAGGAAAATGAAGGTAAAGCTCTGAAATGAGTGGCTTATAAACAGATGGATAATCCTCAGAGGCGTTAATCTTCTGAACTGATGATGTAATAAACACCAAACAAGAAAAAATAAGGATCTGTAGAAGACGCATACCGCGACATCAGCAACTTCCATGCCGTGTCCACTCACTAGTTATTTTATATTTAAAACCTTACAGAAATGAATTTTATTTGCGACCTCGTATTCTACCTCATCGCCGACCTGAGCCCCCAACAGAGCTTCGCCGAGCAATGAATGTGGCGTGACGATTTGCACAACAGCTCCGTCATATCGAAGATTGACTCCTCCACCCTTGGGCATAAACAGTAGAGTACTTTTCTTACCATTAATTTCAACATCAACTAAAGCTGTTGAAAGAACTCGATCCGTTGATGAAAAATCTTTAAAGTCCAATGTTTGAAATTGACTTAAAACCTCACGAATCTCACTGACCCGTTTCGCCTGAGCACCAGCTAAATAAGCTGCTTCAAGACCACGTGTATCGTACTCATTTTCTGGCTTACTTTCTTCATGAGTAGCCGCTTCATGAGTCGCCTTAGCTGCGGCAATCAAAGATTCCAACTCTTGCTTTAAGTGAGCTACAAATTTTTTCACAAATTCAGTCTTCGTCATCAGAATCCTTTACTTGTCGAAATACAGAATGTATCTAAAAAAATATCTATATGATTACGAATCTTTATTAATCAAGAGCGGCGCAAACACTTTCCGACTGATAGGGTCACTCATACGAAAAAGTGCGCTATCCATATGGCAATGAAAATAACCATAAGCCCCAGAAATACCCGCTAGAAAATCAAGGACAGGCAAATAATTTGGCAAATTCGGTCGCATCCACCACCCTAAAATAAATTGATCGCCAATTGTTAGAAAAAAATAAACCAATGAAATGACTATCATCCCGCAGTAGTCCCAGCGAATATATTGCTTTGTGTTTGAAGAGTTCCGATACATTTTTCTGAGTACAAATAAATATTCAATACCATGCAAGGCAAGTGACGACATAAATGCGACAAATGAAATAGGTGCCAGAGGCATAAAGATGTAGCGCAAGCCAAAAAGCCTTTTATTTGTATGCTCTGCACCCGGATAAGCCCACACAACAAGAATAAGAAAAATACAGCAAATTAAAGAACACAACGTGAGCATCAGAGTTATCAAATGCGTATCACCCAAGTGATATTTACAGTAAAGCGCTGGACAAACAAAAAACAACATTGATCGGAAGTAAAAGCGCTCTTTTTTCTCTAAACTACGAATCAATTGCTTATCCGCATCCATACAATGAGGCGAATCTTCAAACATTCGATTGTAAACAAGAGAAAGCCCAAAACTTTGACTAAGCACATGATGAAATCCAACCCACATCATTGTTGCCATTGCAAAAACATAAAGATTCGGTCGATAAACAGGATGTGTTCGAAGATAAGGAAGCAAATTATAGAAAAACGCAAAAAGTGCGACAAGAATTACGATTTGACGAATAAAATAAAATTTTTCTGTTTGAGCTTTTTGTTTATACCAAGCTCTGGCCTCTGGAAAATAGATAAACATCAAAACTGTGAAGAACGTATGCAAATGATTTAAAAACAATCCTTTTGATAACATGTATCCGATATTTTGTTCCATCGGAGAAAATCGATAATTATAAAAAAGCTCCCACATACAAATCGCCACTAAAACAAAAGGAAAAAATAGATTCAATGTCTCTGCACGAGGAGTAAAAATACCAATCGAATGACTTTTTAAAGACGAGCTGTAAGACATACTGCGAGTATCTTAACACTTCAAACTGATAGGATCTTTCTCCCAAAATAAATACTATACCTAAGGCGAGACACAAGATGACCACTACAAGCTTAATAGAATCTAAATATTTGAAGCCTTTTATGTTACAGAATAAATAACCTCCGTTCTTTTTTGTTTCATGGCTGGACTGAGAAAAAAGTTTTTCATCTCCTTTTGAGAATCGCTAGTGGTTCAAGAATTCCTTCTGTATAATAGATAGTCATGAACAAGAGAATTTCAGTCATTTTTGAAAATAGCAAAATCCCATTTTTATCAATAGATCCTGAATACAATGTACAGGATGCTCTTGAGCTTCTAGCCAGCAAAGATTTAGGAGCTCTAGTTGTTGTCGAAAACGATCAGGTGGTTGGAATTTTTTCCGAGAGAGATTTTGTTAAGCGAGTTGTCATTCCTAAAAAAGATCACACAAAAATTAAGATCCGTGACGTCATGACAACCGAAGTCTTTTGTGGAACATCAGATTGGGACACCGAAGAGTGTCTTCGACTTATGGATGAAAAACAAATCCGCCACATCCCCATTGTTGATAATGGCAAATTGATTGGCTGCCTTTCTGTCTTAGATGTGATTACGGCTCTACTTGCCGCAAAACAAACAGCCATAAAAGACCTCGAATCATACGTTTCAAAAAATTGGCCCCTTTGATCTGTCTGGACTTTTAGCTAGGAAAGTAAAATTCTAGAGCCCTCGCAGACTCATAACTATCATTTTTGCCTTCAAAAAATCCGATATACAAATAAATGATCACGCTACTTTTTCATATTTTTTTTGCTGTATCGATTGCACAGGCCACATTCACGGAATTGTTTCACGCCGAATGCCCTAAAATTGAAGCCAATAGTACGTCCGCAACTCAGTCCTGCGATCTAACTCAAGATCCAATATCTGCCCTACAGCAAATGGGAACTAAGAAAATGCGTCTCGATGCCTTTGGCAGTATTCTGGCGCAACAGCGCTCAAAGGATTTAGGCTGCTTACGTGAACAAGCAAAACAAATTTCTGCTGATCAAAATCTAAAAAAAGAATGGAGCGCCAACGTCAAAGATAAGCTTTTGGCTATGCTCGCAGAAAAGAAGCAAATGAAAATTCTGGAGCCCGCCATAAGCAAATCCTCTGCCACGAATGAACGAAAACAATACAAAGAGGCTCGCCTAAGAGTCGAGGCGCTAAAAGATTCAATTCCTTTCGCTGAAACTCGCAACATGCAAACACTGATTGCATCCGTAACATCTCAAGAGGACTATATCCTGGGTGACGAACTTGTCGATGGCGTCGAACAGCACGTTCAAGAACTGGTTTCCAAAACTCTACCCGCGATTGAAAAAGAATTAAAAAACGAACAAGACGAGATGGAAAAAGGTGTGAGCACACAAGGACGCTCTTTGAGCCGCCTGCGACTTGAATCTCTTGGTCAAGACATGGACTTGCTTATGACCGTTCGCCAGAATAACCCAGCATTCAATAACGAATTAAAATCCGTAGCATGTGAATTTGATGCCAACTATGGCACTGGCGCACAGAATCGTGATATCGCCATCGACATTGCTTCATTCGCCGCAGGTGGAGCCTTGGCTCTTCCTCGTTTAGCTGCAGCAAAAGCCGTTCTCGAGTTTTCAAAGGGCGCTTCTATCGGCACACGAGGCCTGAGAACCCTTACTATAGCAACGGCCGCTGCAGCACCCGCAAATGAACTTTATAAAAAATGTACAGGTACAGATTTAAGAGTGAATGCCCGTCATTCTCAGACTTGCGAGTCCTTTTCAACAAAAACCATACATCAACACGATTGTCTTTTATCGGTCACATTAAATGCTATTGGTGGTCAGGCGGCAGCCATTAAAGCTGTAGGGGCAATACAAACACGACTTTTAAAATCCGCTGAGCTCGCCACCTCTGAGGCCTCAACTTTGACAGCGGCGGGCGCAAAAATTGAAACCAAAGCCATCACCAAATCACAAGCCCCGTCTAAAGATTTAAAGCCAGGCCTTGGCCCGACTCTGAAGGAACACCCTGATACCGTCAATTTAAACGATGTGAATTTTCGCACTTCAAATGTCTATGAAAGAAATGTGATGCCCGACTCAACCAAAAATACTCTAGCGAAACTTCTTTCACCAGATCCCGATAAAATCTACGAAGCCAGTCGAGAATTAAACGCTTTAAAATTAGCGACTGAAAAATATCCTCGTGCTTATTACCAAGATCTCCCTAAAAACCTTAAATCAGAAATTGATCCGGATACTTGGGCCAACTTTCGCAACAATCTTCCTAAGGGCAATAACTCGATCACCTACTTTGATAATCCACAACAGCTTGAACATGCTATTGCTTCTTTCGAACAAGCTTTTGTCGAGAAGTCAGAGAAAATTCGTGTACTCTCAAAAGCTCACGATAAGGGCGTGGCCTCAATGACTTATGTGGATGGACAAACCAAATATCTTGTCTCGGTTTGTTACGAGAAGAACGATCGTTGTCGTCAAGTTGGTGACGTCTTAAGTATTTATCCCGTGTGCGGCCCATCCGTAATAAAGCTAGATCTTGCACAGTTTCGACAAGGTCTAGCTACTGTCAGCGATGCCTTTCGCAGTGGGACGACACAGTACCTGCCACAACACTTAACAAATCGTAGTCTTGGATTACAATTGAATCCGTGCAAGTAGCGAACTAGTTCATAATTAAACAATCAGTCTTACTGCGTAATCATCTTCTTCAAATTTTCAGTTGTGATCTCTGCATCCGTCAAGCGCACCCCATTTAAGAATACCGCCGGAGCAGTTCCGCCGTTTTTATTTAACCAACTTTGATCAGCTTCGATCATAGCTTTTACATCAGAACCCTTAATGCGCGTAAAAAATTGCTTTTGATCTAAACCAATGTCGTTGGCAATTTGAGCCATCGTAGGCTGTTTATCCAAATCGAGTTGTCGACTGAAACTTTGTCGCTGAAACTCCCAGAACTTGCCCATTTTAGCTGCCGCGGCTGCGCCCTGAGCATACTGCTCACTAAAGTCGTTTTTCGCCATGGGATAAATTTTGCCAACCCAACGCACAGAAACACTTTTATCTGCGACTAAGTTTTGTAAGTTTTCAAAAACCTTTTGGCTAAAAGGATCGGTAACATCTAAAAAGCTGACGATGGTTACCGTTGCCGTCTGATCACCCATCACCGGACTACCCTCAACAGGTATTTCAACCTTTTGCAATTTGCGTGTTTCGAGGGATACGGATCGTTTACCAGAAGCACGCTCGGCCAGTAACTTTTCGAATTTCGCCTCAAGAAGCGCATTACCTTTGTTCTGCATGTAATTATCCATCATAGAGTCAAAAGCCTTCTGACAACCAGTCGTAAACAAACAACTTACTGCTATAAGCGCCAACAACTTCTTTTTCATTTAAATCCCCTCAAAAATATATTTAGACTATATAAATAACTGATTTCATTATGGATTTTTTATATTTTAAATTCAAAAACCCAAATCATGACCCCACTCGACTAAAGAATGCCTCTTTATGAGCCGAAAAACAATAGTCACATACTCAGACTGGACGTTTACACAGAAGGTATAAAGATGCTCTCAAAATTTTTTGCGCGACCAAAAGCGTTAGGCGCCTTTGCGACTCTCACCGTATTATTCGCCATGTTTCAAAACATGAAGCCGCTCGATCCGGAAGCTTACTACGACAAAGAGCTCGGCTATTGTGTTCAGGAAAAAGATGGAAAAAGAATCATCGGGGCTCGAAATAAAAGAGCAAGCCAAACTTGCAATTCTATCGTCGGACAGCAATTAATCAATTATAAGGCCTTGGCTTCCACAGAAGGCTCCGAATTTTTATTCTCACAGGCAGAAAAAGCTGATTTCAGCCAGTCCTTAATTGACGGTACCGTCTTTCACAACTCACGATTCAATGATTCAACATTCGAATTAGCTCAAATTATAAAGAGTGAATTTTTAGATTCGGATTTAAGTGGGACCCGCTTTTTAAAATCGAAAATCGATGAAACCTTGTACAAAGGTTCCGAGGACTTACTCTCTCTTCGTGGTAGCAATTTTTCTGAAATTAGTGCGCGAGATGTTTATTTTGAAAACGTCGATTTTACCAACAGTAAGTTCAATAAAGCAAAATTGTTCGGAACGACATTTTGCGGAAACAACAATTTTTCTGGCACCGATCTATCGAACGCCAATCTAGAAAACATCAGTTCACAGAATGCAGCAAAAAAACAACGTTGCTTGGATTCGAACTTAAATTTTTCCGGAGCGCTATTAAGAGGAGCTTCTCTATCATTCGACTTAAAGAACAGAGCGGGCTGGTGTGAGATCCTTGGTAATGGTCAAAAACAAAAGAATTGTGCGCAAATGAAAGTTTCATTTGTTGGAGCGGATTTATCAGGTGCAGATTTATCTGCATGGCCAAAAATCATTCCAACAGATTTTCGAAATGCCATTTATGATTCAACAACCAAATTACCTTTTAACGAAACCGAAGCACGTCGTTTGCAAATGAAGAAAGGTCGTAACTAATGAAAAACAAGATCAATCGTTACTTTTTGTTTTCCTTTGTCTGCGGCCTTTTAGCTGTTGGATCTCAAGCTAATGCAGCACCAACGATCGCTTTCACCGCCCCCTCCTCGCCTGTGGTAAATAAAACTAATCAGGCCTTTCTTCGCGTAGCAGGAACTTGTTCAGAAATAGGTGAACAAGTCAAAGTAACGGTGGTTGGCAAAGTCATCTCAGCACAGGCCGTGTGCCAAGAAGGCGGTCTTTGGTCGATCGAAAATTTCAGCGTGGTCAATCTTCCGGATGGCGCATTTACATTGTCTGCCAATTTTCTTTCAGGTAGTGCGACTGCCGCGACAATAGCGCTTACAAAAGATACAGCCAGTCCATTACTCACGATGACCAGTCCCATGAATGGAAGTGCGATCACATCTAATAATTATAAAACCTTAAAGTTTGTTGGCCGTTGCGGTGAACTGAACAGTGACGTCGTCGTAACTTTAAAGTCTGCAATGAATTCATTTCCACAACAAGTCACCGGTAAAGTTGTATGCACAAGCACACGCATTTATGCGATAACAGTCGATACAAGTACACTACCAGATCTTTCTGATATCCAAGCGATGGTCACCCACGGGGATGCTGCAGGCAATGTTTCTCGTCAGGATATCGTCTTATTTAAAGATGCAGAGCCTATCAATGTAACACTTGCCGGTTTACCCGCGGCAGTGAATATAACGAATGCCGCTTCATTGAAAATTGGTGGCACATGCAACAAACCAAGTAATCCTATTTTCTTTGATGTATTGACAGCAAATGGTGACTTGGCACAGACGCTTGAAACTGTCTGCTCCGATTCAGGTCAATGGGAAATCCCCAATATTAGCATTACTGAAATTCCAGACGGAAGAGTCACATTTACTGTTACACACTTTAGTTTAAACACCAATGATGACTCGAGCAAATCGGTAGCCTTAAACAAAGACGTGGTTCCACCTGTTCTAGCTGTATCAAGTCCAGCCAGCGGATTTAAAATGAATACTGTGACCGGTACAGTTTTGGCCGTAACAGGTGATTGCACCGAAGAAGGCCGCAATGTGGATCTAGGAACACCAGTTAAAGTTGCGAGTGCCGTTTGTAGAGAAGGAAAGTTTTCGATCTCTTACAACTTTAGCCCTGCACTTGACGGTGACGTACTAGTTCGTGTTTCACAAAGTGATGCGGCTGGAAATACCGCGGTTCAATCTTTGTCTTTCCAAAAAGACGTTTTGCCACCATCATTAACTTTTACGAATCCAACTAGTCTTAATATTACCGCGAACAATGCCGCCAACTTAGTTTTCGGTGGTTCTTGTTCTGAGCATGGGGCCTATGCACAAAGTGTGACTCTCGCGTTCAGCGGAGCAACTTCGCAATGCGAAGGTGGCTCTTGTGTAGCGCAGTGTGTGGGTGGCGCCTGGTCGATGATGGCCAGTGTAACAACAGCCGCGGATGGTGATTTTGTAGTCACTGCCCGCCATCAAGATTCAGCAGGTAACGCCGCACAAGTGGTTAGAACTTTTAAAAAAGATACAGTTCCACCAAGTTTAACAATTACGACTCCCGCTATTGTTGAAGGCAGTAAGTATCGCCTCAATGCTTCTAATGTCAGATCCGTCACTTTTGCCGGAACATGCACAGAAAATGGCGCCGTCATTACTTTAAGTGATTCTACTACGGGCTCTGTTGTATGTCAGAATTTAAGTTGGTCGATAATCAAGGATCTATCCAGTGTTGCAGACGGAGATCGCAATATTCGTTTCAAAATAACTGATGCTGTTGGAAATTACAGAGAGCAAGATCTCGTTTTATTTAAAGATACCGTTCTTCCAAAATTAGCGATTCTTGTGCCAGCTGCAAACCCATTTAATATGAATGCCGAAAATTCAGCGAACGTAGTTTTTTCGGGAACCTGCTCAGAGAAGGCCGCTTATGCTCAGCCTGTTTTGTTAACTGGTGCTATCGAGGCCACAGCCGCATGCACAGATGCCGGCACATGGAGCATTATGTTTAGCCGCGCCACCATTGCGGATGGCGAAGGCCAAATCACTGTTTCGCATTCTGATATGGCAGGCAACAAAGTGAGTCTTGTAAAGAGATTTATAAAAGATTCAACGCCACCAACATTGACGATCACTTCTCCTGAAGTCGGATTTAAAATTAATCTGACGAACGTTACGGCTGTTCCATTTAGAGGAACTTGTTCTGAAGTGGGTCGCACGGTAGCACTTTCCGGTGCGGCGACTGCCAGTGCGAAATGTACAACTAGTAAAACTTGGGCCGTAAATGTCGACATGTCTGGATCGCCCGATGGAGATTTGTTAATCACAGCGATCCATAGCGATGCGGCGTTAAATTCGGTTCGTCAAGACATCGGATTGTATAAAAAAACAGTTTTGCCTACTTTGACTTGGGACCAACCAACCGACGATATTATTACCGAGCAAAATGCTACGGCCCTAGTGCTAAAGGGAACTTGTTCGGAAAATGGCCGTCAAGTAAATATCACAGGCGGTAACATCGCTGCGACTGCACTTTGCAATAAGAAATCATGGGCTTTAACACTAAGTGTGGCTGGTTTCGATCTGACTAATTTTAGTTTAAACGCTTCACATTCGGATCTTGCTGGGAATATTGCTGAGGTCAGACGTGTTTTCAAAAGCAGTTTATCTGATTGCGATGTGCCAATATCAAGTGCGGAAGACTTCAATAAAGCCAGTCAGACGATGGCAGCAAAAAGTACCTTTGGAATATCTCGTTATTTGCGGTATTGCTTGTTGAAAGATGTAATTTTCGACAACACAAATCAGCCACCAAAAATGTCTTTTTATAATGCACAATTTGATGGGCGAGGCTTTGCAATCCGAGGTTTTATTCTTACGAGCCGCGGTGGTTTTTTTGAAAGAATTGACAACTCAAAGATTTCAAACTTGATAATGGATAACATTACTATCGACATGAGCCAAGAAGATACAGAAAAGTCTCATGGTTTGCTGGTGAATTATGCTCTTGGCGCATCTTTTGAAAATATCAGTTTGAAAGGCATCACATCGAAAACTCCAATTAACTCTAGTACATTCGGTTTTGTTTCAGCTAGTGTATCGGGATATTCCAAGTTCAAGCCGTCGGACAACGAAACACTTCCAATTGTTATGAAAGGAATTACTATTGATTTTGGAACATTAGAATTTCAAGGTCTCACGTTTGCAGGACTCGTAGGCAATATAAGCACTTTTTACGACGTGTCTCTTAAAGATATTTACATCAAAGGCAATGTCACACGCAAACAATATTTAGTAGCACGACGTGAACAAGTTGCTTGTAGCGGTGTGGTAGGCGGCATCAGCTCATATCAACCTAATAAAACTATCATTTTCGACAACGTCCGTGCCGTCGTAAACATCGCATGCGATACAACAGCAGCTGAGTTGGGAAGCTCTTACTCTACTGGTTTGGTTGGAAAAGTAGGCAGAGGAGAGCTTTCATTCGTTAACAGCTCTTACAGTGGAACCATAAAAGCGGGCATAGGTTATTCTTCAGCTATAGGGGGATTTTCTGGACAAACTTATGTAGACTCTTTGAGCGTGAAGAATTCATCCGTTCGTGGAGTTCTTCAAGGTGAGAGGGGTAACATTGGCGGCTTAGTCTACGCTTTCGCGGGCTATACGGGCGTGGGGCGGGCCAATGCGAGAATAGAAAACAATGAAGTTGGTGTTAAACTTCAACTACTCAACACTAGCACATCCGGAGGAATTTTCGCTTACATCAATGGAACTGCAAACATAAATAATAATAATTTAAAAGCCTCTATGCAAGGATCTACCCAATCACTATCGACTTCCTTTGGAGGGGTAATTGGTGCAATGTCTGAGACTAGCCTGCTGAATATAACAAATTCAAATATCGACGTCGATATTCAGATCAAAGCAGACAATTCAACTTTGGCTATAGGAGGTTTGGCTGGGTACCCGGAAACAGGAGGCTCTGTGAGAACCACGACCAGCACGCTGAACTTAAGTATGCGAGGCACAAGAGACCCCAAAAGCACCCTAAGCCTAGCGGCCTCTCACAACACTTACAGTCTTGGTGTTCTGTCTCGCGTCCCAGCCAACATCGTACCAACAATAATTCAGAATATTGAGACTCTAAAAACTGGCGGCACTCCGAATATGGCTTTACCAATTCCGACCGTTACAGGATCCGTCGATTTCGTTGGTTTCGAATCTAGCGACTTGGTAATTCTCGGAACAGCATCAGAGCCTAGCACCTTGCAAGCCAACTTAGCGAGTGTGATGATCTCTGCCGGAACCAATGCAAACAATCGCCGATTTATCGGGTATGTGGATACAAAGACACCAACTGCGGGATCCTTTCGCTTTGTTGTTCCAGCGTCTATGGTTAACAACTTGAAAGGCAAAAAGATTTTTGCTGAAGGTATAAGTCGTATAGGACAATCTTTCAATCTGAGCAACAGTGGTGTTCTTATCGTACCGTAATCGAATGGTAAGTGATTGGAAGTGATGGTTCTCTTTAAGTATCCTATTTGCGTTGCAAATTAAAAAGTTCAAATTCTTGTGGGTAGCTGGTCCAGTAACTATATGGCTGCTCACCGTTTCTGCTCCACGGATTAGGTGATTGATGCTGGCGATGCCCTGTCAGACGGACAATCAGTTGGCTGGATTTTTCATTAAAATAAAAGTTCGCACCTAGAACTTTCCAGGCTTTTGCTAACACGACGTAATGAGCCAGATGCTTATTCGCATCCTTCACAATAATTTTAGAGTAACCTTTGTCGTCGGGTTCGGTTTCAAAAAAATAAAATCTCGATCCCGCAAACTCAAACCCATTATACACGCTGATTTCTTCAAACCCTGAAGACTGCGACAACTGTTCTAAGTTTATATTCGAGGTTAAATCTCTTTTGAATTCGACTCCATGAAGCTGTCTTAAATTTTGTCTCGTCAACACCTCTTTACAGGATGCCAGGCCATAAAACGTCTGTGTACCGCGACCTTTGGCTGCAGCAACTGACATTTGCAACACGGAAACAAGCAGAAAAATAATTCGCAATACAGGTAAGAATTTCATCATTTTGAATCTCTTCTTAAATTAATAGATTTTGTTTAACAAAAAGATGCATCAGTGCAAACGAACTGCCAAAGGATTCCAACTGACAAGAATCAAACAGTAAATCCAACCCTCTTACATAAAAAGCGTTCGCCTTTTAATTCTGCCATCATAAATTCGGCCACATCTCCACAAGGCACACTTCTGCCACCTTCTGGCATATAATCCACCAGATGCTTTGCTAGCCCTGTGGCAGGTGCATCAATAAGATCTGGCGTGCATATAAGAGTCCAAAGCAACGAGGATTTCTCAAGTGCTTTCCAAGCCGCCAGATGCCCTTCAGAGCTTTTTATAAAAACGGCAGGATACCCAGCCCTCTCACGACGCAAGCGCGTTTGATCGAGCTGTAAAATCCCTCCGCCCGCAACCCCAAAGAATCGGCGCACGTGTGCTTGTTCGGCAGCAACAATTAACTTCTTTGTTCCAGCCTCCACCACATCACTACTTAAAGCCGAAATAACAACAGCGTGCCCCTCTAAGTGCCGATCCAGATTTTCGATCGCAAACAGATCACCATCGATGACGTGCAACGAGGAGTGAACAGGAAGTACCCGCTGTGAAGCGTTTCGCACCAGTGCAGTCACCTCGAATTCATGCGTTAGAGCAGCCTGTAAAATCCACTTCCCCGTGCGCCCGGTCGCTCCTATCAAAAAAACTTTCATCGATTGCTCCTCACAAGTATGCTTTCAAAGAAATTCAATACGATAAGCATAGTTCTTATTCCCAGAAACTGGCGTACCAGAAGCAAGAGTCAAGGTGCCATCGGCAAATTTCTTTTCGTTTCCAGGTCCATTCACCATAACTTAACGAAGAACACGCTTAAGAAAGGCGGCCACCATCTCTTTTCTTCTTTGTTCCGATCCGTTAGAAAACGCATGGCCCTCATTGGGAAAAATATGTACTTCTGGAGATTTTCCCGCATCTCTGAGGGTCTTTTCGATTCGCCTTGTACGATCCGACTCCCAAACAGAGTCGTCCTCGCCTGCTGTAATAAAAATGGGTCCGGAAAATTTTTCGATCTCAATTCTATTCCCTGTTTCAAGTGGCTTGCCCTCCCATAGCCAAGCAGGAATCTTGAACGGGTCTTCATGACCGGCGTTGATGTCACCACAGCTTGGGTTCCAGTTTTCAGGTTTTTCCTCGCAAGCTTTTCCGCCCTGGCAGATCCAGCATCGTTTGTCTTTCCAGTTATTGTTAAATCCCGCAACCACAACATCAGAAGGCGCATGTACTGCAATGGCATCGATTTTTACGCCCAAACGATCCTCTAGCGATCCGAGAATTAGGGCTTGTTCGGCACCGCGAGAAATCCCAAATACGGCTACTTTTTTTCCTCGAAGCAAATCGTATTCCCTAAACCACGCCAGGGCCTGGACTGTGTTCTTCAATTCAATTTCGATTTGTGGCTCCGCCGGCTCAAAGAGCAGATCTCGCCTACAATCGAACCAGCAATAGGTCATGACGCTGTAGCCATGACTGACAAGGTACATCGCTTGTACCCACATGTTCACGACTGATCCACCCGCACTTCCATGAAGCATGAAGACTCCTGCGCGAATTTTTCCATCTTTGGGGGCGAAAATATAAGAGTTCTTAAATGGAGTTTCTCTTTGAACCGGAGGCGTGGCCCCAAAGGTTGACGATGTAGAAACAGCGAGGACGATAAATACAGTGAGGGCAATAAAGATTCTCATATGATTGGTTTACCAGGCACGGCTTCCCAGTCAAGAATCCGATGGTTTAGGCACAACCTTCGTTCACATAAAAGTAGACTTTAATTTTTAGAAATTCATCGATCTAAATAGAATCCACTGACTTTTGTTCCGCTTGTTAATACAAATTCACGAAAGAGTTTTAGAACACCAAAATCTTATATCTGAGATCAGGTGAGGTGGCACCGCAGTGGCACCACGGACGCATTTTAAATAGTTAAAGTCACCCAACCAAACAATGCCTAGCTTTTCTCATCACCTCAAAGACGAGGCGCGACTGATGGAGCGCGGAGGCATGGTACCTCCATGCCGCACAAGCGACCGAAGGAGCAACGAAGTATTTGAGGTGATGAGAAAAGCGTTGGTGCCCCGGGCCGGACTTGAACCGGCACGCCCGTTTAACCGAAGCCCAGGATTTTAAGTCCTGTGCGTCTACCAATTTCGCCACCGGGGCATGCGTGAAAAGGATTTAGAAAGTGACTTTACTTCGGCGTTCTGTCAATGATCAATTCCTATGGAATTCAACTTATGTGTAAAACGCGCCACCGATAAATTCCTGCCGCTCATCAAAAATTCCCTTGGTCTATTGTTCGGCATCTGGATTGTGATCTCAATCTTCACAATGTACTTTGAAGAAATGCTAAAATTAGACCCGCAACGGGCCTCGGCCGTCGGAATTACGGCCACTGTAGGGCTTATATTAACGTCTATTCTCGAATCTTTCGCCCTTATGAATCTTCTGCCCTACCGATTGGACGAACTCGAAAGAAAAATTGCACCCCGCCCACTCTTCCCTCTTTTCCAAAAGTCCGTGACCCCTCTTGCCATGGAGAGTATACGCGTCGCAGCACATGTGCTGCTCTGGCTGATCGTATTTATTATTCCAGGCATCATAAAACAGATCCGTTTTTCATTTGTTCCTTTTATTGTGTTGTTGAATCCGGCATATGCCCAAGGAGAAATCGACGCCTTAAAAGAATCGGAAAATCGAATCAAGGGGCATACTTGGCCACTTTTCTTCGTCCTAACTTTAAGCGTTGCATTTGACGCGCTCCTAGAATTTCTGACTTACTCCAGTCCATGGTTGAATCAATTCCCATTTCGTACTTTGATTTTGCTCGTGTCGATGGGGATCGGCATTTTCACAACGTGTATCGTTTACGAATTTTATTTGAGCTGGGAGAAAAAACAATGAGTCCACTTATGTTTCAATGGAACGACATTCAAAATCGCGGTCGCGCACTCACCTATGATGATGTGCTTTTGGTTCCAAACAAATCCGATATTCGCTCACGTAAAGATCCCGAGTTGAAAACTCAACTGACTAAAAAAATCACCATTGAAAAACCATTTATTTCAGCCAACATGGACACCGTCACCGAATGGGAAATGTGTGTCGCCATGGATAAAATGGGTGGCTTTGGAATTTTGCACCGCTTTATGAGCATTCGTGATCAAGTTCACCAAGTCGAAAAGATCAAAGACGAGGGTATTAAAAATATCGGGGCCAGTATCGGTGTGAATCAAGATTTTAAAGAACGCGCAGAAGCAATTGTCAAAGCGGGAGCCAATGTTTTAACAATTGATATCGCTCACGGACATTCCGTCCAAATGATGGAAGTTCTAAAGTGGGTCAAAGACACCTTTCCAAATGTCGAAGTGATTGCTGGAAACGTCGCCACTCCTCAGGCCACCGAAGATTTGATCGAAGCTGGTGCTGATGCAATTAAAGTGGGTATTGGTCCTGGCTCCATGTGCACAACACGAATTATTACAGGTTGCGGACTTCCCCAATTGGCAGCTGTCGCGATTTGTTCGGAAGTGGCTTACAAAAAAGGTGTTCCTGTGATCGCCGATGGTGGAGTGAAAACATCCGGCGATATCGTGAAAGCTTTCGCGGCCGGTGCCAGCACTGTGATGCTCGGAAGTATTTTATCAGGAACCATTGAAACACCGGGACCCATTCAACACGGCAAAAAACAATATCGTGGAATGGCTTCAAAGGCGGCACAAGTATCTTGGCGCGGAGGAGTTCCAGAAGGCATGGCCCCTGAGGGAGAATCCACCACTATTCCTGTCAAAGGACACGTTTCGGACGTGATCAATGAACTTTCAGGCGGACTTCGCTCAGGTATGAGTTACTTGAACGCCCAGCAAATGTCAGAAATTCGTGATAACGCCTGGTTTGTCGAGATGAGTCCGCTTGGACTTTCAGAATCAAAAGCACACGGAGTAAAATAATTTCGTGAGTGATTTTGGCGATCGACCCATTGGGGTATTTGATTCAGGCCTTGGGGGCTTAACTGTCCTTAAGACTTTGCTGCGAGAGTTTCCTGCTGAAAATTTCGTTTATATCGGCGATACGGCTCGCCTGCCTTACGGAAGCAAGTCCGCAGACACAATTCAAAAATACGTTGAACAACTGGGTCACGCTTTGATTAAACAAAAGGTCAAAGCTTTGGTTGTGGCCTGTAATTCTGCCTCAAGCGTCGTTTTAAATCGAAAAGAATTTGAAGGTCTGCCTTTGTATAATGTTATTGAACCCGGAGCCGAAGAGGCACTTAAAAAATCACAAGCACTTCGTATAGGCGTCATTGGGACTCGAGCCACTATTCATCAGGCCGCTTACCCCGCTACACTTAAAAAATTAAATTCCGACGTTGAAGTATTTCAACAGGCCTGTCCACTTCTTGTTCCTCTTGTTGAAGAAGGACTTGAAGAGGATCCCATTACAAATTTAATCACTTACAGATATTTAAGCCCGATCTTACAGCAAAATATCGACACATTAATTTTAGGTTGTACCCACTACCCAATTATGACACCTGCCATTCGTAAAGTGACAGGAAATCATATTCACCTTGTCGATTCAGCTCAAGCCATCGCTCGTGTCATGAGCACAGATTTTGAATCTGGGAGATTAATAAAAAACAAAAGTGCGAAGCGCGAATTTTTAAAGATCTTTGCCACAGATGTGACTAGCGGATTTCAATCACAGACTGAACGCATTCTTTACCCGGAACGACAAACAACCTTAGAGTGGATTGATATAAACGAGTAAAAGTTAGGATCCCCACTCGAAAATCACCATACCATTAGCCCCACTTCCGCCCGATGCATTTTGCGCATCACCGCCGCCGCCGCCAGAGCCAGGAGCAAATCCTCCCATCCCGCCACCACCGACGCCACCAGAACCACCACCACCTAAGAATGAGCTTCCACCAGCGCCACCCTGGCCTGCATACCAATTCATACCAGGTGGCGGAGTCTCCGCATTTTCTGCACGCCCACCCGGAGCACCAGCGCCACCACTCATAATAATCGGACCACCACTTGCGGATCCACCTGCACCACCGTAACTACTGCCACTAAAGCTACCACCACCACCAGCTCCACCATTTGCGGTCGCCGTCTGAAAAATTGAATTTAATCCAGTTCCCCCGGTACCCCCGTAGCCTGCTCCTGCACCAAATCCACCAGCCCCCACTTGTACCGGATATGCTTGACCCGCCACCAACGTGGTCCAAAAAATCACTGTTCCTCCGGCTCCACCGCCACCGGCCCCATTGGCCATAGTCGGCTGATTGACACCGGCTCCACCGCCGCCGCCGCCGCCAACGACTGTCACTTTATACACACCGGAAACAGGTGCTACAAAGTTACCGCTTGCGTTGAATGCCACACCACCAGGCCCAGCCCCGGTCGCCGCATTGACTTCACAACCCACAATCCGTCTGTTCGTTGAGGCCCCAACGGGAGTTGCCGTAAAATACTGCTGTACAGTGACAGGATAAAGCGTTGTACCTAAGGCGCTCGCGCCAAAACTGACTTCGAATATACCTTTATATTCATTGGTATTCGTAGTGGCCGTAATTTCTTTAAATGTGATCCCTGTCACCAAGACTCGATTCAATGTTCCGGGCAAAAACTGACCTGCAGCTGCAATTGGAGAAGATGCGGCATCTGGTCCTGCGTACAATGTATTGTTCAGCAAGTTTAACACTGTGGCGCTTGGGTTTGTAGCTGCATCAAAAGTTTTATCCCTGAGCTGCCAAGTACAAACATTCGTCATAGATAACTGCCGCTGCATAATACTGCGCAATTCGACTAAATCTTGTTTTTGTTGCATATAGCGAATTTGTTTTTGCTGACTATCAAACATAGTCATCATACCAAGCCCAACAATAGTCATGATCCCTAGAGCGATGACCGTTTCAATAATACCAAACCCACACTGTCGATTTATTCTATCTATTTGCTTCATAGTGACTTCTTATTTTTAAGAATTTCTGTCAGTCGATTCAGGTCTGCCGCAAGCTCTTTAAATTCGTCATGTTTACGTAAACGAATACGATCATCATAATTTCCATCACACAATTTTTCAACGTGCTTACGGAGCGGCACCACAGGCCCCAGCATGCGATGCGAATAAATAATCCACATCACCAGCGTCAATACACCAATGACAAGCATCGCAATAACTCCGGTCAGCATCGCCCGATTTGCGATTTGATTCAAAATCAACTGCAACTCTAAGCTTTGTTGCTGAGGATACTCGAGACTTTCGAAATTTAAAGTAATTTGTTTATGAACTAAAAATATACTGACTACACTGGCAAGCAGTAAAAAAATAAACGGGATCGACAACCGCAACAAAGCCCCGGGGTCCACAATAATATTCGCAACACTTCGACGATTCTTTTTATCCAACACGAGGCACCCCCCCACCACAAGGACTCGCTTTATTGTAAATTTAATTATGAAAGAAAATCAAGCCGGCATCAATATTAACTTACAACAATCGTTTTCACGTTTGTGAACTCACGAATTCCAAACTGCGAAAGCTCGCGACCAAGCCCCGAATCTTTAATTCCCCCAAAAGGCATACGCGCATCGGATTTTACAAAATCATTCACAAAAACTTGACCCGCAAAAACCTCTTCTCGAGCCAATAGTTCTGCTTTTTCAAGATCCCTTGTGAAAATTGCACCGCCAAGACCATAATCCGTCTGATTCGCCAATTGAATTGCCTCTTCTTCATCACGTGCCCGAATCAAAACGCCCACCGGCCCAAAAATTTCTTCTTGAAAAGCCGCATGATCAGCCTTCACATCCACCAAAAGAGATGCCGGATAATAATATCCTGGTAACGCAGGCACTTCTCCACCCAATAATAGGTGCGAACCTTGTTTAGTGCTTTTTAAAACTTGATTATGTAATTGATCTCTTAAATCCAAACGAGCCATAGGACCTAAATCTGTTTTCGGATTGGCTGGATCTCCCATCACTTTTGCTTTTAATAAATTTAATACTTTCCCCTGAAAATCATCATAGTTTTTACTAGTCACAATCCAGCGTTTAGCCGCCACACAGCTTTGACCGCCGTTGATCATTCGCCCCTGAACACAGATCTTCGCTGCCAAATCAATATCAGCATCATCAAGTACAATATAAGGATCGCTGCCACCTAATTCCAAAACGCACTTTTTTAAATTCTGACCAGCCAAACCGCCAATCCGTCGACCCGCCCGTGTGGATCCAGTCAAACTCACACCCGTGATTCTTCGATCCGCAATTAAGCTTTCAGCTGCCGGAATATCTATTCTTAAATTCTGAAATACACCTTCTGGACAGCCGACCTCACGAAATAAGTCCTCGATTTTCTCACCACACCCCCAAGTGTTCGGCGAGTGTTTGACTACCACGGTATTTCCTGCAAGCAAGGACGGGATCGCAAATCGAAACACCTGCCAGAAAGGATAGTTCCAAGGCATAATCCCAAAAATGACCCCGGTCGGTTGAAAACTCACATAGCTTTTCCGGCTTTCGGCCCCAGTATACTGGGGCTTCAACATACTTTCAGCTTGATCTGAAAAATACATTGCTGTTGATGCACACTTTTCGACCTCAGACTTCGCCTCTTTTAAAGGCTTTCCCATTTCAGATGTGATCAGTTCAGCTAATGAGTCTGAGTTTCTTTTCAGAAAAACACCCATGTTCCGAAAAACTTCAGTACGTTCTTGTAAGGATTTTCGACGCCAACTATGAAAAGTGGAATCAGCCAGAGAAATCTTTGTATCGAACTCGGTTTCACTAAGTTCGGGGAACTCCGAGATCACTTGACCCGTCGCTGGATTGTGCTGTTTGAATATTTGCATTCGATCCTCCCCTTGTGGACGGCATCCACGCTGTTAACACCATTCGCATCATCGATTCTACATCTAGGTCGAGAGGCTGAATCCATGTTTTCGGAATAAACATAGTAAATCCGCCCAATTGATAACTCATTGGAAAATAAACACACACCACGCCTTCACGCTGCAAAGATGGTGGAAGATCGGAAAAGTTTTTTCGCGTAACCAAACCCACCATTTCAATTTCGGTGTTTGGAATCTTCACTTTCACCACTTGTCCTTTTTTCTTTTCTTCATCCGGCGCCAAGTAAGAACTTAAGTCTTTGATTGCAAAATAAATACTTTTGACCAGCGGAACATAAGTAAACGGAGCTTCAATTTTTTCATAAATCGACCTAGCACTTTTGCGAGTCAGTAATGCTCCAAGAATATAAATTAAAAATATTCCAAGCAGAATCCCCATACCTGGAACGTAAAGAAAATCAGGTAAAAACCAAAGCAAGAAACGGTTTGCTAAAGCTTCTAAACTTAAAGTCACCCAAAACAAAATATAGATCGATATCGCAAGTGGTAGAAAAGCAAAAAGTCCCGCTAAAAACGTTCGAACCACTCGGTTTTTCATAAAACTTTTCCTCTTGAAACCACCACTTCTTCAGGAAGTGGATGCAAATTATATTCGTTAGACATTGAACGACCGTAAGCGCCTGTATCTAAAATAGCAACCCAGTCTAGCTCGTTTAATTGTTCTATTTTTCTTTCAAACCCTAATGTATCTGAAGATTCACAGATTGGACCCACGACATCATATACTTTTTCAGGAGCTCCAGAGGATTTAATCTTTTGAATGCGATGATAAGCTTGATACAAGGATGGTCGCATTAAATGATTCATGCCTGTATTTAAAATCGCAAAACTTTTCCAATCCGTTGTCTTGATATACTCGACTCGTCCAAGCAATGCACCATAGCGGGCCACTAAAATCCGTCCCGGCTCGACTAGAACTTCAACAGACATTCCGGAAAATTCACTTTGCACTAACTTTCCGTACTCAGATAAGAAGTCTTGTTCAGAGGATGAAGAATGATAATCAATTCCAAGTCCGCCTCCGATATCTAAGGTTTTTAATTGAATCCCTAATTCTTGTTCTAATCTAGATGCCGCTGTTTTCAGCTTACGCATACTTTCTTTGAAGGGCTCCAGACTTCGAATCTGCGAACCAATATGCAAACTGAGACCCATAACATTCAAATGTTCGAGGTTCTCACGAAGAAAAGAAGACCAAGACAAAATCGACATTTCATCTGAACCAAACTTATTTTCTCGAAACCCCGTTCGAATGTACGGGTGAGTTGATGCTTCTACATCTGGGTTTAAACGAAAAGCCACAGGCGCTTTTACACCCATTTCCTTTGCAACCTCAACGATACGTCGCAACTCGGATTCGCTTTCGATATTCATTTGTTTCACGCCCGCCTTGAGCGCTTCTTTAATTTCTAACTTCGACTTTGCTACACCAGAGAACACAATTTGCGATGCCGAGATCCCACACGCCATCGCATGCTTCATCTCACCGCCCGACACCACATCTGCACCAATTTTCAAGCGAGCCATTAAATGCAAGATTGCTTTATTATTATTAGACTTCATCGCGAAAAAAATATGAACTTGCGGGCCTAGTGATTTTTTAAAACTCTCAACTCGATCTGCAATCCCATCCAAATCATAAACATAAAATGGATACTCGCGACCTTGCACCAATTGCTCAAACGGCAAAAAAGAGTCTTTTGATTGAACTCCTAAAAAGGCGCCTCGGGATTCAATAGCCATTATTCTTTATCCAATCCAAACTCTGTGTGAAGTCCTTGAGCTGCTTTTTCCAAGTGAACGCGTTCAATCACCGCACTGACTTTAATTTCTGATGTTGTCACGAGGTGAATTGGCACCTCAAGTGAACTTAACACTTTGAAGAATCGTGCGGCAACGCCGTGATGGTTAGCCATTCCAACACCAATGATAGAAATTTTTGACATATTTTTCATCGCTTCTACTTCGACATTCTTAAAGTCTTGGCCTTTAAGTAGAGCTTGAGTTGTATTAAAATCTTCTTCGGTTACCGAAAAAGCGAGCCGCTGACCTTTTTCCGATTGGCTTTGCGTGATGATATCCACCACCACACCTTTTTCAGCTAGCTTCGTAAATAAATCCGCCAGCACTTCCGCACCAAACGGCATAGGGAAAAGTTTAAAGACAGATGTCGAGGCATCATGGGTAACAGAGGACACCACCGGTGCTTCCATTGCTTCTCCTTCAGGAACCACCCAGGTTCCTTCACGTTTCTCAAAAGTCGAGCGCAAATGAATGCGCACATTGTATTTCACCGCTAACTCAACACTACGGAAATGTAGAACTTTAGAACCTAAGGAGGCCATTTCCATCATCTCTTCAAAACTTAAATTGGCAATCTCGCGAGCCTTTGGAACCAAACGCGGATCCGCCGTAAAAACAGCAGGCACATCCGTAAAAATCTCACAAGCCTCGGCCCCAATCGCCGCGGCCAAAGCCACAGCTGTTGTATCCGATCCCCCGCGCCCCAAAGTCGTAATGCGCGATTCTTCATTGACGCCTTGAAAGCCAGCCACTATCGGAATCGCACCACTTTCCACAATTTTTAAAAGTGGCTCAGGATTAATTCCAGTTATTCGTGCTTTCGAATGAATGGAGTCCGTATAAATACCAATTTGATGCGCAAGCACCGGCATGGCTCGGACTCCTCGTTTTTCAAGAGCGATCGCAAGCAAGGCAATCGACACCTGTTCACCCGAAGCTAGCAACATGTCGTAGGCGAGCCCTTTATAGAAAGGATCAATATCTTGCGCCAAGCGCACAAGACGATTGGTTTCACCCGACATCGCCGACGCCACCACAATTGGAAACTGACCCGTTTCGCGTTGATCCTCAAGCACACGATCTGCCACAGCCTCGATTCTTTCAATCGAGCCCACGGAAGTTCCGCCGAATTTCTTGACCATAATGGATTTTTTCGTTTTCATAGGCCCGGGTAAGATACATCAGTGGAGGCGTTGTGAAAAGTTCCTTATTTGGTCGAAGTGTGTGGGGGCAGCCTATTTTTGCGCACCACTTTGGTAGCCAAGGCCCGCACGTACTTGCGCTTGGCGGCGTTCATGCCGATGAAACCGAGGGCGTCGTCCTTGCCAACGGGCTTTTCGCCTCTTTTTTACGGGATTTTCCTTATCAACTGCGCCTGACTCTTGTTCCTTGCCTCAATGTCGATGGGTTTGTGTTAAAAACGCGCGCGAACGCCAATGGAATTGATTTGAACCGAAACTTGCCCACAAATGACTGGTCGCCCGAGATCAAAAACCCGCGCTACAAACCTGGCTTAACCGCAGGGTCGGAACCAGAAAACCAGGCCCTTATGCAGTTCGTGAAGGAGCAAAAACTCTCTTTTATTTTCTCTTTTCATTCTTGGCACCCCATGCTGAACATCAATGGCGATTGTCGACGCGAAGCCGAAGCAATTGCAGGTCTTACGGGTTATAAAATTGAGGGAAGCATTGGCTATCCAACGCCGGGTTGTCTTGGCACCTATACCGGGTTAGAACGTGACATTCCAACTTTGACTTATGAAGTGGAACGAGGTCTTGCGCCTTCAGATGTATTGCGTGTACATGTGCCGGCTGTCATAGAAGCCTTGAAAGTGATTGAAGAAAGAAAGTGAAGTTATGTTAGATAAAGCGATTTTAGAATTAGTAGAAAAAATTAAAACTCAACCACTTACGGCCAAAGAACAAGAAACTGTCCTAGACGTTATTGAATTGTTAGACCAGGGTAAAGTGCGCGTTGCTGAACAAAAAAACGGCGCATGGACAGTGAATGCATGGGTAAAATCTGCGATTCTGCTTTATTTTCAAATTCAAAAATTGGCCGTGATTAAATCTGGTGATTTACAGTTTTTTGATAAAATCCCGTTAAAAAAATGGACCGGCGATGAAGGTGTGCGAGTCGTCCCACACGCTTTGGCTCGTCGAGGGTCTTTTATTGAAAAGGGCGCCATCCTTATGCCCTCTTACGTAAACATTGGAGCTTTTGTAGGTTCCGGAAGTATGATCGACACATGGGCTACGGTTGGATCCTGCGCGCAAGTCGGTCGCAACGTTCACTTGTCTGGCGGAGTCGGACTCGGCGGAGTTCTGGAGCCCGTTCAAGCCTCACCGGTTATTATTGAAGATGATGCGTTTATTGGCAGCCGCTCCATTATTGTTGAAGGTGTGCGAGTCGAAAAAGGAGCTGTGATTGGGGCCGGCGTGACTTTAACTGCATCCACACCAATTTTAGATGTTTCGGGCTCTCGAACTGTCGAAATGAAGGGTGTTGTACCAGCGAACTCTGTTGTGATCACTGGATCTCGGCCTAAGGAATTTCCGTCAGGGCTTTATCATACTCAATGCGCTTTAATTATTGGAAAACGGAAAGAGTCCACCAACGCGAAGACATCATTAAATGATGCCCTTCGCGAGTTTGAAGTTTCTGTTTAACTAATACTTTTTAAATGAAGTCCCACTATAATTTATTTTTCAAGGCGTTTGACGGACTTATCATTGCGGCACACATGGTACTCGATCCAGCGGCATTTGGTCTCGTACACGGGCTTGAATAAACGCGCGGACTGCGTCCGAAGCGGAACCGGACTGGCAAACCATTGTTTTTGTATCTGGATTTACATCACCAGCCAGTACATACAAATACGCCATACTACCTTTAGCAAAGATCTGAACTTCACCAAAAGAACTTCCATGTGCGGCTGGTATATTATCAAAACGAGCAAGTGGTGCACTAACAGCTTCATCAATTTGCATTTTTAATTCTTTAAGTTCTTTCTCTGTGAGTTGTTGATCATCTAAGTAAGTGATACGACCCATTAAAGTTTCGTCACGCATAACTAAACCATTTGTTAAAACAGTTAATCCGCTGCGTGTGATTTGATTACCCATGTTGTACTTGATTAGCACGTGCGTAGATTCAGGGGTGGCCATAGCAACCCCACTCAAACAAGAACACAATAATAACAATATTAACTCTTTCATGATTTCTCCTTATTTACGCTTTATGTAGTTTTCCGTTTCTATAACTTGCCCATCACGATCATCTTCTTCGCTTGGATAAGGGAAGTCTTTCTTCGCAAATACTTTTAAGGCCGGGACGTATTTATTCCCCTTCTTTTTTGCGTAAATAACGCCGCTTAGACCAAGAAGATTCCAGCAACCTGGATCGTCGCAATCGTCATATTCTTTATTTTGCCAATTAAAAATGACTCGGCCATTTTTTGTTTCATACAACGATAAAGTGGCGTCGTAGTCGACTAATTCAATCACAGCATTTTTACCTACAGCCTTAACCCTTGCCCCAAGGCAAGGACCTTTGCCAGGTACCTCTGTACAAGAATCCGTTGTTAGCTGCTCGTACTCACCGTAAATCTCTTGTGATGATAGCGAATATTGAGGCGCATTCGACTTTGCTTGTGCCTGAAAGGCGATAAGAACTCCAAGCAACATTAATATATTTCTCATAAATATCCCCACGTTTAGATGATATTAAAACATACACCCTATACTTCATGACAGAGTCGCTATGCTTCATTCCATAAAAAGTACGAGATGGCATAATTTACATTGAAAGAAGAAGGCCAGAGTTTTTGTAGAATGTAGATTTGTAACCCTTTAAGCTCGACTGCACCAGACGCATTTGAAATAACACCCCATTACCCTAAAAGGTACGGACTATCTTTACATATCTATCTATCTCAATAAATTGAATTTCTCCCTTCCCCTTCCTTTTATCATCAAGCTTAGTCTTGTCCCTTCATTAGCAAAGTGTTTTTTTATACCTTCGTTCACATATTTTATTTGCAAATAAAAAAACACCACCATACAACAAGCCCAATGAAACAAATCGCTCTGCTCAAAAATCAAAACAAAGCCTACGGTGGCGAACTTATGAAAACCCGAAAAGGACGCCATGGCCCCAGACCTCTAGATACAAGAAATTCCATGCATATGGTTTTGAGATCCTCAAAAGCAAAAGGACCGCGATCTTTCAACAAACGTGAAAATTATAAAAAAATTAACCTGATACTTAAAAAATTCACCAACAAATACGGCATTCAAATTATCTCTTTTGCAAGTGTGGGCAACCATTTGCATATGCACTTTAAGCTTAGTAATCGCTATACCTATAAACCGTTTATTCGAGCGATCACGTCCGCTATTGCGATGGCTGTCACGCAAAAATCCAGATGGAACAAAGTAAAAGAAAAGTTTTGGGATTATCGACCGTTTACCCGAGTGATTATAGGTTTTAAAAACTTTTTAACAATCCAAGACTACATAAAAATCAATCAGCTTGAAGGATTTTACGGACGTCAACACGCGGAACTTCTTATCAAAGGGGATCCGTATATCGACAAACTGTTGTCGGGATAAACGAAGTGAACATTCGTGTGCCATTAAGTGGCGACACACTTATTTGTCATTGTTTATTGACTCATCGGGTCATTTGTGCCAAAAACACCCCATGAAATACAATTTGATTTATCCCGTTTTATTCGTTGTGGCGTTTTCTTGCATTAAAGCAATGGCTCGTCCGTACAACACCTCTAGCCCTAAATCTGAGGCGGCGCTCGATCACCAAAGTTTATTTACTCAAACAAAAGTGATTGGCAATGACGATCGTCGACAACTGAATCCGGCGGAACTCAAGATAGCCTCAGGCGTTGGATACTTTCGCATTGGCAATATACCTAACGATAACGAGTTTATCGGTACAGGCGCAGTTGTTTACGATAGAAGATTTGTTCTGACCGCTTCCCATATTTTTGCAAAAAAAGGTGGCGAAGGTTGGCATAATTTGATCCTTGAAGACGACAAACCTATGATTAACGATATTTATTATTATGTAGAAGCATGTCGACGCTCTTATCCTGTCGCAGCTCTCGTTCGCGGCACCTTTGATTTTATACCAGAACAAGATGAAGATGTCGCTTTGGTCCGCTTGGGACGCCCCGTTTGCAAGGCCGCAACCCCTCTTTCAATGAAGGAAATCGATTCGGAATTTATCAAAGACAACCTTATGCCGCCAGAAAAGGTGAAGCCGGGAGCGCCCGCTCCAACAAGAAAATCATTACTTATGATGCTTCCTGGATTTAATTGGGTCGGCCAGCAAGTCATGAGACGCGTAGCTTACGGCTATAGCTTAGGTGAATTCTATAATCGCTATAACATTATTATTAAGCACAATGTTGATATGGATCTTGGCGCCTCAGGAGCACCAATGATTATTAAATGGAACAATGAGGACGTCATTGTTGCCATTAACTCCGGATCAATTAATGACCCAAAGGAGCCGAACACCGCCGTCGCTATTTCATCGAAGATCTTGGAATGGGTAAAGGACTCTGTCGACGCCGGCATAATTCAAAAATATCCGTATAAACAGACGACGTACCGAAGCACCCGTTAACGATTCGACATCGTTGAAATCATCCGAGAGCTATAGACTGCTCATCTGTTGGACGCCTGCAAAAGCAATTCAAACTTCAAGTGTCCAACAGAAATAAATATGATCACACATTAGCCATTACTAAAAGCCGATTCGAATTTTGATATGCTCAACACCAATCCTACTTCCGCAAAGCAGCCGCAGGATTTAAATCCGTCAATTGGCGTGCAGGATAGTAAGACGTCACAAACGCGACAACCAAAGACGCCAAACACACCCATCCCACCATACTCCACGAGAGATGAGCCGGAATAACAGAATCATAATAAATATCTGGTAATAATTCGAGTTTGCTTGTAGCCAAAATATAACAAGCCAAAGATCCCAATGTAAGACCCGACACAACACCGACGCCCGATAAAATCATACCCACCATTATAAATACTCGACGCGTGCGAGTGGGAGATAAGCCGATCGTTAACAACACACCGATGTCTTTTCTTTTTTGCGACAACAACAAGCTTAATACCGAAACAATTGAAAATGAGGTGATCAATGCACTTAGACTTAAGAAGATTGTCATCATCATCTTCTCCATCTTCAAAGCAAAAAATAAAGCCGCGTCTCGCTCAGGCCAAGATTCAACTCGCCACTGAGGGTGTTTTTTCTCGATTGCAGATTCAATAACACGGTAGTCATCTGGATTCTGAAAACGCACTTCAAAACCCTTCTCACCTGAAGCACCGGGCGAGAGACGCTTTAAAGTTTTATTTTTATTATAAAATACAACCTTGGAATCTAAATCCGCCACGCGTGTGACCAAAATCGATTTAATCACCACACGCTCATAATCTGTTTTTTCACTTTTTGGTTTTAATAAAATCTCAGGTGGAATCAAAATCACTTGATCCCCTTCAAAAACACCTAGACTGCGCGCAAGCTCTACGCCAATTGAAATCTCTTTCGGCCCTAACCATTCATTGTCCGCAGATTTTCGAATCACTTCAAATTCATTAATTTTTGACTTTTTCTGCAAATCTTCAACACGACGATAAAATGAATCCAGTGACGCCTCATCAAGACCCTTCGCAACAGCCCCTGAAAAAGATCCGTCCAATGTTCGTATGATAACGTCCCGAGAATCAACTTCAGCAACTTCTTCCACCGCAATTTTATTTTTACGCGCAAATTCAAGCAGACCATCCGCAGAAAATTGCTCGTCACCACTCGGAATGATTGTCAGGTGGGGCTGCAAACCAAACAATCGCCCACGCATCTGATCGTTAAAACCATTCATCACACTAATCACAACCAAAAGCGACATCACGCCAACCATAATGCCGACGATACAAAGCCAAGAGATCACTCGAATAAGGGCGCCTGCCCGCTTAGAGAGCAGGTAGTGCTTAAAAAACTGCCATGACAGCATAACACCTCTAACTGAACAATTTTTTCAGTCGTCGGCGTAAGTTAGCAAGAAAATGGTTGGTTTGTCTGCTTTTTTTAGGGCGAGCTAAGCGCTGGTAGAATTCACCATAGCTGACACCCTGATGAGTTGCATGGGCCGTAAAATGAGCTATTAAGGTCTGTCGTTCATTCAATGGCAGCTGCTTCATTTCGTTTAATATATCAATCGCTTGGGCAATAGAGGCTTTTTGAGGCGCGCTATCAAAGCGAATAATTTCACTACTCATATCGCCTGGTTTCTTCCCACGCTCATCTTCATATACATATCCAGTACGAACACCCTCGACCACATTCCACTCGACGACCTGTCCATTAAACGAAAATTGCTGTTTAATAATACGCCCTGACTCGTCGAGCCAAATAAACAGATCCGCATCACGGTTGCTATGAAACCACCGAGACACCACCTCTTGGTGTTCGGTTTGAATAATATCCACCGCCACCTCTTTGAGGCCTTTTGCTATGTCGGCCGGATTAAACAAAAATGCAGGTTCGATCACTTGTCCTCACTGGCCGGTTGGCGCATTTTAAGCTCTTCCTCGCGTACATCTTTTACATTACCACGAAAGAAGAACGACTTCTGGAATGCCTTTAACAATACCACAGTTTCATCCAAAGCCTCAACAGCCCGCTTTGATGTACGAGGAAGATCTGGAGCAATCGCGTTTATCGCCGGAGTTAACTTCTGCATTTCTTCAGTTAACGCAATCACATTCGTTAACAATTTATCCACTCTGTTTTCGGAGTTGGCTGATTGGCTTAATTTTGTAACTTCCATACTCATCGTATTTAAATTTTTAATCAATGGCTCAAGTCTATCAAACATGGCCACAATAGTTTTTGTACGTTTCGAGTCAGCGAATGCGTCTAATAATATTTTGATATTGGTCGTCACCTTCTCAATACTTCCTAAGAAAGTTCCCATCTTGCGCCCACTTAAAATATCCATCATATCAAACGTTTCTTGATAGGGAACTTCCGATTTTGCCTGCAACATTTCTGCATCTGCAGATCCAACACTTAAATCTAAAACTTTTTCGCCAATAATAAAGGGTCGGACCACTTTCAAAACCGTATCCTGGCGAATCTTGTCATGGAATTTATCAAATACATAAAATTTAACTTTAACTTCTTCTCCATTAACAAGAATCACTTCCTCGACCTGACCAGCTCTTAATCCAGCCACTTGCACCAACGTGCCTGCATGCAACCCCTCCGCTGATGCCAAAGTTGAAGTGTACTGAATCTTCGAATCAAACCAGCCTTTTCTAATTGCAACAGCAACAGTGAAGCTCACCACTCCGGCAATCGCGGCCAGCACAAATACCCCGGCCGCCCGCTCAAACTTGTTAAATTTAATTTTCATAACTACGCCGCCTTTAATTCGTTTTTAGAAACTACAACCATATACAGTGCACCCATAAAACTTTGAAATTCAGGGTCTTCGCTAATATAATAAATATGTCGAAGGTTATGCTGAACTTGATGTTCCACAATCAGTTCCTTTAGAGCCGACTTGGCTTCCGTACTTAACCCCGTTGTTGGGTCATCCAATACCAAGAGCTCTGGATTTAAAATCAAACTTCGAGCCACGATCGCCGCTTTGCGTGTTCGCCCTGGAACACTGGATGGTCTTAAGTTCGCATTGCTTTCGACCCCAAATCTTTCCAACAGGTTCATCGCTTTCCTCGTCGCCTCAGTTTCTGTAGCTAACTTATGATACAAAAGCGGTAGTGTTAGATTTTCTAAAATTGTTTTGTTGTTTAAAAGTCCGCCCAGATCAAAAGAGTATCCAATTCGCAATCGGTACGGTAAAAACTCTTCAAACGACATTTCCGACAACGGCTGATCATTAAACAATACGGTTCCATTGGTTGGATTTTTAAGTCCCACAAGAATTTTAAAAAGTGTTGATCGCCCGCAGCCTTGTTCGCCAATAAAATTCACACTACGATCTAGCGGCAAATCATGATTCAGATTTTCAAAAAGTTTTTCTCCACCAGGATAACCAAACGATATATTCTGAAGCTTGAGAGATTTAATCATATAACCCCCATCTTCATCAGCTGATTCAGATAGAATAACAGGGTGACAACGAGATTAAATAGGGTCACATAAATAATCGAATGAACTACCGCTTTAGTTGTGACTTGCGGCACCTCATGCGAGCCCGTCTGTACAGACAATCCCTGAAAACAGCAAACAGTAAAAATAATCAAACCACTAAACGTATTCTTTAGCAAAAACAGCCAAACATCCTCGCCAGCAAAAGCATTCGCCAAAGAATCAAAGAAAAAATCAAACGACATGTCGTGAACGAATTTTGTAACTAAGAATCCACCAAGAACCGCAACAAATGAAAAATAAAATGCCAAACAAAGTACACTCACTAATCCGCCAAACAAACGCGGAAACACAATATAACTTAATGGGTGAATCCCCATAATTTCTAAAGCTTCTATTTCACGATTGACTCGCATATTGCCAATTTCACTCGCAACAGCTGTACCAGAGCGCGCAATAACGATGAGTGCTGTAAGTAACGGCGCCAATTCTCGAATAATAATTGCCACCAACAAATTACCAATCATCTCAGGTCCACCAAGTAGACTCAGTTGAAATGAGGATTGCATAATCACAAGGCTGCCCGCGGCTACGGCCAAAACAGAAATCAACGGTAACGCTTGAAAGCCTGTAAAATAAATTTGTGCAGAAACTACAGAAAAAATTGTTCGAAAACCTTGAGAGTGATGTACGAGAGCCGCACGAAAAGATAAATACGTCATCACCAGAACATGCGATGTATAAACGCAAATGCCGATGGCTTTGGCTCCTAAATTATCAATCCACAAAAACATCTATAACCTCTAGATATTTTTCGGATTTTTAACAGTTTTTAATAAGCCCAGAGAGAATAAAAAAGCGACTTAAAGGCCTCTCCCCAAAGATCGAGTCGAGTTGGAACTAATCGACCTGCAACAACCGCCCGTGGATATATATTCATTTCCTTCGGCAACAACGAGCGAAAGGTCCTAAACACCCGATACATATGAAGTGTTGACGTCACGAGCACCACATCTCGACAGTGTAAGGCCTCGATTAATGGCCAGCTCTGTTGAGCATTACCATACGTCGTCGTGGAGCGCCTTTCTAAAATAATATCCGCTTCGCTTAAATCCCCATAGTACGGCCACATGGGAAAAATCTCACGAAATGTGGCCTTTGGATGAACACCTGAGATAATTAATTTTCGAACTTGTTTTTGATAAAGTAAATTCAAGCCTTCTCGGACTCGGTAGGCCCCGCCCGTCACAACGACCGCACAATCTGCCTTCTGATCTTCCACCCAGGAGGTCGGAGCAAATGGCCCCACCCGTTTCACTTCACGATAAAAAAGAATAACAAACAAAATAACCGCAAATCCCAAAAGAAAAAACAGCGGCTTTAAGCTCATGGTCGCTTTGCCAGAACCTCAACCTCAACTTGAACACCTTTTGGCAAACCTGAAACCTCTACCGTTGATCGTGCCGGCGGTTCTTTTGGAAAGTAGGAACCATAAACTTGATTCACCGTCGCAAAATCATGCATCGATGTCAGATATATTGTCGTTTTAATCACATGTTCAAAATTAAGACCCGCGGCAGACAAAACGCCGCGAATATTTTCCATCACCATTTTAGCCTGAGCTTCAACGGATCCCTTTAGGACTTCATTTGTTTTCGGATCAATCGCGATTTGACCAGAACAAAATAAAAACCCACCCGCTTCAACCGCCTGAGAATAAGGACCCACTGGTTTTGGAGCATTTGGAGACTCAACAATTTTTTTCATTTTTCACCTCAGAAATAAAAGATCACACCGGCTTTAAACGGACTATCACCAATGGTTCGAAATCGAACTTCGCTGGAAATCGAGGTCACCCCAACACCCGCTTCAAAACTAAACCCTAAGTTATCAAGTCCTGCGAAGAAAAATTCAGCACCACCAAAACCTGTCACTTCAAATCCAGAATCATTTTTACCACTGAGTTCGCGACTCACAAGACCAGCACCTGCTCCCATATAAAAGTTCAGGTTGTCTTCCATAAAGATCACGCGAAAAACTTTGGCATTGAATGCAAATTTAGACGCATTTTTTTGAGTATCCACACCCAAAGTGGCCATTAAACCTAATTCAGCACTTGGGTAATAGCGAACAGCCATGGATGGAAGTCCGCCATCCACACCGACCTGATCGGCGTAACCCACACCCAAGCGATTAGCTAAATCCTTCGCCTGTGCCACAGAACCTAAAACCATTAAACCCAATAAAATTGCGCGCATCATAGTAGTTACCCCTTTAATCCAAAGGATTCTATTAACACACCTAACCCCCTCAAATTTCAACAATTTTCTACTTGCCATCTTGGGCTGAGCGTCGATATTTTACCCTTTCCAGATTTGAATTCGATATGGGGCTGTAGCTCAGCTGGGAGAGCGCCTGCATGGCATGTAGGAGGTCGTCGGTTCGATCCCGATCAGCTCCACCAAACTATATAATCTAGCGTATCAATGAGCTGTCTTGGGCGTTCGTTGCGCATGTTGTTCCGGTACAAAGCGACTGAGCCAATTTAAATTTGGTGATAAGTTTTTATAGCCCGCCAGAGGGTAGTTACTTGAATTCACACCAACTTTGGGTGCTGAAGAATTGACTAAAGCAAAATGCAAACACATTTTATCCTGACAACCGTATGGCTTCATTTCCTGATAATTCGCACAGTTTTTCATATAAGCCGTATTAATTGTAGGCGCACCCGTTTCAGCGGCAACTGCCGACCAGCACGTTGTCTCGATTTCTTTTGGAACATTCATCGGAAAGAACCCATCTAACACCACAAGCTTAACCTGAGACCTTTTGCTTTTTTTCACTCGTCTTGCCACTTCATTGCCAATCGCGGATCCCGAAGAGTGTCCGACCAATATAAATTCTTGATCACCAGATGATTCATCAATTTCTTTAACCAATCTATTAATAGTTTCTAACCCATCCTTCAAAACATCTTCATAAGAAAAACGCTTCGACGGCAACGCAATCGCCTGAAACTGAAAACTGGAGTAACTCGGATTTTTTTGCGCAAGAGTTTTCCATTCTTGCATTTGATCTGCAGCTGAGCCATGGCCGCCGATAAAAATAACCTCAGGCTTTTCTGCTGCAAACCCAGGGCTCACTAAAAGAACTTTCATCATGATTTTGATCAGCAACATATCTAAAAGGTATCACAATAGACCAACTTTAACCACTGAGCCTGGACCACATAAAATACATCCCCACACTAAAACCGCCCCTTGTATAGGATTTAGAACTATAAAGTCAGAGCCATTTTACCAATCAACAATCGTTATAAGTCGATGACTTCTATAGCAAGAAGATGTACGTGATGTTCATGACTTTAGAACAAATTTTAATTGAAGCCATTGGCTGGTTTTCAACAGTTACTTTTTTGATATCAATTATCTTGCCTCAACGTATTCGATTGCATGAACTCGGGATGCTCACTTCTATTACCACGGGCATTTATGCTTATGCCCATGGGGCCACCGCGATTTGGGTGAAGTGGATCATAGCTTTACTGTTTCATTTTTATATGTGGTTGCAACTGCGAAAAAGTCGCACCACCACATCTTAAAGAACTCTTATTGAAGCGAAAAATCTCGCATGACCAGTGCTGCTGGTCTTAGCGATCCGTCCGCCCGTTGAAACGCAAAGTACGCCTCTTGAGCATCGAAGCGCCAAGCCAACGCCGCTTCCATACAGCTGTTCTTTGCATTTCTTAAGAATTTTTCCGTACTCGATTTCTGCAAATCATCATCATAATGCTTACCAGACTGACCGAACTCACCAAGGATGACTGGGATTCCCTCTTGTCGAGCGCGATCACAAATTTCATTAATAAAAGGAATCGACCCATTATTGTCATAAACATGCACATCTAAAAAATCAAAACCAAGACCAGAAAACAAACCATTCTTCACATCTTTTGCACCCCAACTCCAACCGGCACTTGATGTCACTCGCATCCATGGCGTCTGAGATTTTACAAAATCCAAATTGGCTTTCATCCATGCACGAGAAGAATCCCAACCTCCAGACCAACCCCAATAATTGTTGCGAATCGGCGCCTGGATTTCATTCATCAGATCTAAACCGTAAATCACATCTTGATAAGCAGCCAAGGACTGAAGAAGAGGTGCCAGAACGTTATTATTAAATGCGGTGTTTTCTCCATATTTATTATTCAGCAAATTATAATAGTAATCTTTTTGTGGAGATGAATCCGTCGGCATACCGTTGCCATCATGTAAAGTCAGATAGATTTTAATATTTTTTGCGCGAGCCATTTCCAATACAGAACCTAAATTGGTTATCATGCGTGGATCAATACCCTGAGATTGAGGCGCATATTGATTTAAAATAATTCCTTGTTGACCTTGAAAAAGCCAAACTCGCACAATGTCTCCACCATAACTTTTCATATTATCTAATGATTGGCTTATGGCATTTTGATCATAAGCGGACGTCAACCAATCATTGTAATGCATACCGAACCAAGCTTGATTGTAGCCCACTGTAAACTCTTTCGCTGAAGAATGTGCGCTCACAACTAACAACAAGGCAAAAACAAATATTCTCATATCCCACCCCTTTTTGGACTCTTAATCGAGCCGCAATAAGCGTAGGCATGAGATTTTCACCATGCAACCAGAGGAGAAAATTACCTAAATGCGATAACAGAACTTACAAGCAACAGCATCAGAACATTTAACTTCTTAAATGTTCTGTCTCAGCTGTGATTGATATTTTTTTATCTAGAGAATTCTTATTGACGGGCTTCTGCGGCCTTCAATTTGGCGATGATATCGGCCGTTTTAATTGAATCTGCAACTGGATCCACATCCTTTTGAATCATGCGAATCTTAAGATCGGGACCTAAGATAAATGTCCAACGCTTAGCCATGTTCATCAACGGCATTTTGACGCCATACTGATTCGTAATTTTACCATCCGCATCGGCCAGCAAAGTAAAATTTAATTTATGATTTTTATGAAAAGCAGCCTGATCTTCAACTGAGTCAATACTGATTCCGTAAACATCCGCGCCCTGAACTCGAATTTTTTCAATATTGTCTCTTAGTGTACACGCTTGCTTTGTACATCCCGGAGTTTCAGCTTTTGGATAAAAATAAAGGACTGTCCACTGCCCTTTTCTTGAGCTCAGATTAAAAATTTCCCCGCTCTGAGTTTTCACTTCAAAAACGGGAGCCAAATCGGCCACCTTTAATTCTGGAGCTGCATGTCCTGATGATGAGAAAATCGACAAGAGTGACGCGAGAACAGAAAGACCTTTCATTTACGACTCCTTAAAGAGATATTTCCCCTTTTTCCGCCCAAATCTTAGAAAATTCAACTAAACCTGATAACACACTGTGAAATGCCGCCTGACTTTGTAGTTTATCTGCTCCAAATCGTCTGACGAATTCTTCACGTATGGCCGGCACAAACGCGGTACCACCGGTCAAACAAATACGATCCACATCATCTGGACGTACGCCTGATGCCTCAAATGTGCGATCTAATGCTTCAAATATTTTGTCATATACAGGTTTTGACCATTGCTCAAAATTCGAGCGATGAATATCATCGTCAACATCAATTCCAGGATAATGAAATTTAAAATCCACTCGAGTTTCGGAAGACAGCGTCCGTTTCGCCCCTTCAATTGTTTCAAAGAATGGAAAGATCTGTTGATCTTCAATCAAGACGATTAATTGATCAATACATCTTTTGTCTTCAGGTTTTAGTGCACACTTTTTAAGCTCTTGAATAAACGCAAAAGAGTCGCGCTCTTTTAAATGAGCTATCCATGCGGGCATATTTAATTTTTCAATCAATCCGGGAGGAAATTTTAAAATATTCTTCGACATTGGAAATCGATATTCTGCTTGAGCACCGAAATGTCGATTTAAGCTTTTACTCATCATCGAGCTATCAAAAGCATCGCCCGCCTGTGAGCAACCATCTACAGCCAACACATCCTCTTTACCAAAACTTTCCTTGCGCAAACGAATCAAAGTAAAATCCGAAGTTCCGCCACCAAAATCCCCGATGAGAACTAAGGACGATTTATTAATTTCTCTTCGGTAATCAAATGCGGCTCCTAATGGCTCTGGAACAAACCGCACATCTTTAAAACCCGCAAATTGAGCGGCCTTTTGCATTCGATGTAAAGCAATGTTTTCGGATGTCGGATCCATCGAATAACGAGCCGGTCGTCCTAAAACAACTTTCTCGAATTTGACACCAACATGCTTTTCAGCTCTCTTTTTTATTTCCAGTAAGAACAGACCGACCATGTCTTCAATAGTTAAAACTCGATCTTCAACAAATGTTCCATGATAACGAGGGTTCGGCAGATGCGCCTTAAAAGAGCGAAACAATCGTCCTTCCATTTCAAATTCTTTATAACGATTTAACGCTTCTGACCCATAGTAACAGGCATCTTCACTTGGAAAGTACAGTAGTGTTCGAAATAGCGTCGGGTCTGGAGCAGACAAATCCAGCGGCAGCGCTTCAATGCGCTTCCCAACCCAAGCTCCCGCTAAAGAATTTGTGGTTCCAAAATCCACCGCTAATACGGCATCTGACATACGCGCCTTAAGGTAAAAAAAGTGCGGGCAGTTTATGTGAACGCAAGACCCGCTTAGAACTTGAACCAAAACGGCCCATAACTAATATTTCGGCTTTATGCTTCTTCATTTCTGCCGATATCGCACTATCGATCGAAACACCCGAAAAAGAGATCACGATATCAACATCATGTCCACTGGCTTTTAAAAAGTCTGCAGCTGGCGCAATCTTATTGTAAGCCTGTTGCTCCATCTCTTCAATCAGCACCTCTAGATCCATCTCCATCATAAGTTCTGCCGGAACCACTAAGGAGTGAAACATTGTAATATGCTTCGAAGATCCCTTCGTATAATTTTCTAAGGACTGAATCCAGCTTTCAGTCATATGTTCAAGATCCACAGCCACAATCCAACGCTGTAGTTTTTTAGGCATTTTCATTCCAGGATGAAGCACAAATACAGGCTTTTTTGATAAAGAGAGTAATTTCTCAGCAAAACTGCCCACAATAAATCTTTCCAGCTTTCCTTTCAGATGAGTGAGAATTAAAAAAGCCACATTCGACTGTTCATCCCAAGGCTTTAAAAAAGACATCACTTTTTGCTTTTCTGAATAATGCGAATCGACAACAATTTGCGGTTCAATCAGCTTTAAAACTTTTCGATAGGGCTTTAACAGTTTCGCTAATTTTGCCTTTGGAAAGGACGTGAACCGATCACGCGCTGGAACAGAGAATTCAAGAGCTAACGCAGGCTCTGTTTTTGAGGCCAAAAAGGCGGGTTCAATCTCAAATGGTTGCTCTTTTTGCAGCAATTTTAAAAAAGTGGCCGCAACTTTCGTTTGCGGGGCTTTTTCATTTATCACATCAACAGACCAAACAATTTTTGCCATAATGACCTCGATTGTTATTTATCGAGCTAATGGTTGCGAAAATCAACCAGAATGACTTATTCTTTCGCTAGCATTATGAAAAAAGCACTATTTGTACGCTTCTCCAGCCTCGGAGATATCACCCAAGCTCTCGCCGCCGCACTGGCATTAAAGCAAGAATACCCTGCTCTTGAATTGCATTGGATTGTGCGATCAGATTTCAAATCCTACCTAGAACAGTTTTCTGTTATTGATCGTATTTGGTCTTTCGACCGGTCTGCAGGACTACTCGGATTATTGCAACTCAGCCGCACCCTCAATCAAGAACAATTTGATCTGATATATGATGCTCACTCAAATGTTCGCTCACACTGGCTTTGTTTTGCACTGCGACTATTGCGACCGCGTATAACTATTGTGCGCCGCTCAAAAGAACGCTTCAAAAGATTGATGTTGTTTCGCTTTCGAAAAAACTTTTACCCCAAGCCATATCGTGGCGCTCTGAGCTTCGTTCAACCTCTTGAAAAATTTCTGCAAAAGTCTTTAACAATTCCTCTACCACGCATGCAGTCCAAGCCCAACCCGTCCCATATTTTATTAGCACCATCCGCCGCTTGGGAAATGAAACGCTGGCCCGTCCCTTATTGGCGAAAACTGATTGAACTTATGGAAAACAAAAACTTTGTTTTATTAGGAGGGAAAGACGACACCTTTCTATCTGAAATCCAAAGTAAAGCTCCGGATCGTGTTACGAATAAAGCCGGCCTCTGGAGTTGGAATGAAACTTTATCCTCAATTCAAAATGCAAAATTAGTTATCAGCGGTGATACCGGCGTTTTACATATGGCCGACCTTTTGGGCGTACCTGCAATTGCTCTCATTGGTCCAACCGCATTTGGTTATCCATTTCGCGAAACCTCTATAGTCTTAGAAGCTCAGCTTTACTGCAAACCCTGCTCAAAGGATGGACGCGGCAAATGCATCAATCGTACATATAAAAAATGTCTCTTTGATATTTCACCTGAAAAGGTACAGTGGGCGGCCGAGGAATTACTGGAGCACAAGACATGATCTTTATTTACCGAACATTAATCGCCCCGATTGGCTTTTTATTACTTATTATTTTACATCCATTTTTATCTGACAAAATTCGCGCACTGGTTCTAGTTCGACGCCGTAAAAAACTAGCAGATCTTCACATCAAAAATCCAATTTGGATTCATTGTTCTTCCGGTGAGTTCGAATACGCAAAATCTGTGATCCGGGAAATTAAAAAAAATCACCCACATGAAAAAATTCTGGTGACGTATTTATCAAATTCATATGTTAAGGCCATTGAATCCTTTCCAGGAGTGGACGAAAGCTTTCCTCTCCCCTTTGATCTTCCTGGTCCTATTCAGCAGTTTCTCAATCATATAAAACCTAAGTGTTTACTTATTGCGCGGACCGATCTATGGCCAGAACTTCTGACTCAAACTCAACGTAAAAAAATTCCGAGCTTACTTTTCTCTGCCACGTTCCCGTCGAACGCTTCTTTTTTTGCTCGCTTATGGAAAAAAACTGTTCTTGCCTATGTTGATCACATTTATTGTGTCAGCTTCGACGATTACGATTTTGCAATTCAAACCCTAGGACTTCCCACCACTCAAGTTTCGGTTCTAGGCGATACACGCTATGATCAGGTTATTCATCGCTTGAGCTCACCCAAGCCCTTACGCGAACCACTTGAGCCAAAAGGTCTCACTTTAGTCGCCGGCTCAACATGGAGTGAGGATGAAAAGGTTCTACTTACAGCTTTGGAACCTTTATTAAAACAAAAGAAAATCCATTTAATTCTCGTGCCTCATGAACCTACAGTAGCCCATATCGCCTCTCTTCAATCCCAACTCGATAAAATGCAAATCCTTTACGGTCTTTATTCGACAGCCACTGCGCCCATGCCCGTCATACTTGTCGATCAGGTCGGTATTCTTGCAGATCTCTATGCATGGGGACATCTCGCCTTCGTCGGTGGATCTTTTAAAAAGACCGTACACAGCGTGATGGAACCTCTCACTCATGGAGCATTAACTTTTGTCGGACCCTATTTTGAAAACAACCGCGAAGCTGTCGAATTTCAAAAAGTAAATGTGACACCAAAATTAACGGCGGTTGAAAGCTGTCAAAGCGCTCACGATCTTCAAGCGAAGTTCTCTCTTGCGATGACCGAGATAAATCCCGACCTACAAAAGAAAATTTCAGATTTGGTTGTGAGTCAAACAGGCGCAAGTTCAAAGCTTGCGCAAATCTTGATTAATAAGCTTCTTTAGTTCGAAGTGAATCTTCGGTAATCACAATAAAACCAGGGAAAGTTGGAAGTGTCGATCTGTACACATCCGCTGTATGACGAACTGGGAAATCACCCATCTCATAGCCCTTCTTTATCGACATGTCCGCAACCGAATGCTTCGTAAAGTCTTGCTCTAAGAATGAGCGCGGACCCTTCATACCATTGAGCTCACGATATTCATTAGCACGAAACTTACGCTCTTGTTCGACATCAAAGCCTTCATCCACTGTCTTTTTATTCGGCTGAGCCGTTTTCCATTGCATATGTTTAACCGGATCAAAACCAAGAACTGGGCCATAGTGGCGCCATAGATCTTCCATTTTTGCTTTTGTCTCGACTTTAAACTTCTCCTGCAACTCTTCTGATGCCACTCCACCAGTGACATAGCCACCCAACGCATTCTCATCAGCTTCATTAAATATCGCGCGACCCACCTGTACTTTATCAAGCACGTTCATATCCTGCATGATTTTAACAAAACGCAAATAATCTGCATTGCCACGAAGTGCAAGTAACCACGGATGATTCTTCTGATCACCAAGATCGAGCATATCACCATCATTAAACATTTGAGTAATATAGTAATAGTTTTCTCGAACTTCGATTGGTTTATTAACGATTGGCTCTCCCGAACAAATCAACAGACCACGCGAAGCCAAATGTATTGCATCTTCATAACTTAAATTATTTTTTCCAGCTGCGATTTTCTCAAAAAAGCTGATGCTTTTAAGGAAGGATGGCTTCATTTTAATATATGCGCATCGCTCGTACTCACTAATACGAATATTAAATTTAGCGATCTGCACCACCAGATTGGTTCCATCATTTAAACTGCGACCTTCCGAATGAGACTCGTTTACACCTTTCGACCACTGGATATTAAAATCTGTTCCTACAAAATCACGGAATAAATTCGATAAAGCATTGAGTGGCTTAAAGCTAGCCGATACAGATTTCTTATAATCTTCAGTGTGATTTAATTTAAAATCAGCGCCCACTTGCATATTGAGGGACATACCACGCTTAAAATCATAATTCTGAAGCTTAATAACTCGAATCATCTGAGTCGCATCAAATACTTCATCCGTGGCATTATGTCCGCCATCCACAATACAACGCGTAACAAGATTATCAATATTTGAAGTAATAAAGCTCGATTCATCAAAAAGCTCGGCACGAGTTAAACCCACCGACTTAGGCAAGAATTTATTAAACCAATAGTTACACATACGAATACGCAAAGACTTGTCCACGCCAGAATGTAAAAATGGAGTGTATTGCTTGGGCTTTGCCATCGTATTGGTGTTGATCAGATTCATCATATCTTCAGCGCCAACAGGCGGCACCGCCATATACTTGCCAGGCAATGGCGGACTATTTGGCGTTTGCACAACGGTAACACCATTTTTGCTAGCATAGATATTATTCGCATTAATATCTGCTAAGAAGTGCTCAGGCATTTTTTGTGATGGAATCACTTTATTAATTTTATTAATTTCATCATCTTCAAATCGACCAGCTAAATGATCTGAATCATTTAACTGCAAATATTCTAAATTTAAGTTGTTAACAAAATTCCCAAGACTCGAAAGACGTTTCATTCGTGCCAAGTAATGGGGCTTAATCACTTCATCTTGTCGTTTGATCAAATCACTGACCGATACATTCTCGAGATGACTGACTTTTCCATAGTACTTAGCTAAATCTTTGTCCTTTTCATGCTCTGGCAAAGACTCATCCAAATTTAACTGATTACAGTTTGCAGTCTTACAAAGAACTTCCTGTAATTCATCCGTCGGTCGCATGCCAGCCCCGAAATAGTTCGATAAGGCAATAATAGGACCTACGAATGTACGTGCTGGTAGACCTGACTCTTCGGAATTGAGACGGTAATCATCATAGTTGACGGTGTCTTTCACGACTTTTTGAAAGTTTTCAGTATGAGAAGCAGAAATACCCAATCGACGTTCATCAATCGGCTCTAACTCAATTAAAAAATTACTTCGTAGTCGCATTAAGCGTAAATCCGAAATCTCAAGATCAATCAAGGTTACAAGTACGCCCGATCGAATAAGAACAAGAGTTTTCGTTGCATTGATGTATTCGATTTTACGACCTTCCGTATCCAAATAATCCTTCTGGAACGCCGTCTTCATTAAATAGTATCCGTCACGCAAAGGCTCGTTACGTTCTTGACCCGACGGAATACTACTGTAGCGAATGACACGTGGATCAATACGCAGAAGAACAGATTTCACCACTTTCAAAGTCATAAATTCATCGATCACATAACGAAATCGAACTGTTTCATAACGGAAGTTATAAAGAATCATGTAAGATTTGGGCTTTACTTTATTATTCATTTGGTCGAAATACTTTTCCCCCAAATCGCTAACATCATGACCGAAGGTAAAACCATAATCCCAAGGATTGATCGCCAATGTGACTCGGTGTTTGTTACCCGAGCGGATATGCTCAATTTCAATTGTGCGTTTAAAATAACGTTCAGGAACATAGTACTTATGGCGAAGACTATCCACCCAGTTCAAACAAGCGTCTCGTTTTTGTGTACGATCACCACCCGGAGACGCATCATTATATTGTCGCTCTTGAGTCAGTGGAACCAAAGTTCCATCATCCTCAACGCGAGAAATTTTAAAATTCAAACCTTCAATAGGTTTACGAGTAATAGGATCCGAAACGCAAGTTGAACTTCTGAACTGAATTGTACGTTCTGTTACTGTTTCATCTTCAACCGCTAAGAATCGAAGAGCAACCGACGAAAACTCAAACTGATTTACTTTCTTATAACCATCATAAACATGATGATCCTTCAGCTCGCGAACATTGGCTTCTTCCCAAGCCTGTAAATTAAATTGCTTGTCTACTTCAACCAAAGTCTTTTTATGGTTTTTATCGACAACTTCTTTTGAAACGATCTCTCGTACAAACGGTCGTACACGCGCTGTTGCTGTTCCCATTAGACGATCACATTCACCAACCAAGAACACACCCTCAAATGGCTTCACACCATGAATCATGCCCACTGGAGTCACTCGAATAGCCAGTTCAAGCTCTCCAAAGGTACATTGCTGCGGCACATGCATATGAAGGCGAGCACGCAGCACTCCATCCTGCATTGTTGAAGCTTCAAAGTTTTTTGGATCATTCGTTTCAGTGGCAATCAAACGTCTATGTTCTTTTCCATTTACAGTTTGGGCTGAAATATATTTCGCTTCGACACGGAATTTACCATCTGCAAGAGGTAGGTAGCGAATTACACCCTGTGCGTCTTTATATTTAATCTTCGGCTCAAGGGTTATATTGGCAATAATCCCACCACCCGCAGCATCAACAGATCCCACATTCTCAGTGACTAATTTTTCAACCCACACATAACCATTAAATTCTTGACCGACTCCACCTAAGGCATTGCGAATAGCCAGCTCGCCTCTCTTAACTTCTGTTCCCGCAGGCACAGGCTTATAACCGCCACGCAAATCACGCACTTCAAGTTCCGACAACTTACGATCCTGAACCCAGGGCATGACGGCTATTGGAATATCCACTTGGCCACGATTAACCCCAGATCCTTTAATAGATCGAACTAACTCAACGTACACAGCATCGGCTGTTGGATTGTAAGCCACCTTTTCTTGCCAAGAAAAACAACCTTTGTCTGAATCAGTTAATGTTGTTGGAAACTCACGATTTCCATCTGTCGCAACAAATTTTTGTCCGTATAACTTGGCATCTGTGACCCAGTTTTTGACACACGCTGAAAATGTATAAGTTCGAGCTTTTGGATATTTCGATACAGGATCTAAATCTTCTGGCAAGATATCTGACCGACCCGTCACTTCACCAACTATGAAGCTCGAGCCCGAATTCTTATCTATATCTGCTTGAGATTTTTTATCGGCCTTAAAACAACCTGACAGCGACACCAACAAGGCGCTTAAAATTAAAATCTTAGAGAAGCTCGGCATACGTGGTCTCCAAAGAAATCGAAAAATATTGTTGTCTTGACTGGTTGGCGTTGCTGTTGACCACGTCGGCATCATAGTATTCAGAACGAATATTAAAACCGTAACGCTTAAAATCCATATCTAAGCGCGCACCCCAACCTTCTCGATTGTTGTGACCTAATTTTGCTTCATTATAAGAGGCTGGAGATGCATCTGATTCATTATAAAAAACGAGATAGGCCGGCTTTAATTCCATTTCACCGATTTTAGTCTTCACACCCAGCGATCCTAAACGACCCACATTAAATGCTCGCGGAGCTCGGTTGTTCGTCAGCACCTGATAATTTCCCACAACCGCGAGGTTCGGTCCGATTCTTAAATCGGATTCGAGAGCCATCACAGTGCCCGCAAAATCATATTTAAACTGCGCATTTGTAATTCCACCTGGCTCAATTGAATTACCGTAAATCGCAGATTCTACAGCAACACGTGATGGCAAATCTTGGAATTGGAAATATGTGAATTGCGGCTTTAATGTGATCACTTCTGTCGGAGTCCAAGCCCCCGCTACAGTCGCTGTATAAAGCATCGGCAATTTTTCTTTTTGTGCCCGCTGAGAATTAAAAGATTTAGAAGTTGGAATCACTTCTTGAAGCTCAAATCCCACGCCATTGGCTTTATCGCCAAATCGAACTTGCTGAAACAAGCCTGGAAAAGTTTTATCACCAATCAACAGTGGTGCTCTTAAGCGAGTCTCGTTAATAGCTCCCGCACCAAAAGTTGTATACGATAGCGGTTCAAATAAAACGACCGCTTCTTTCATGCGCAAGCCATCCTCAAAATCATCACCCAAAACATCTTGCTGCGTTCTTTGAGAATTAAATATGGCGCGTGTTTCTGATGAAAATCGAAGCTGTGAATTGATTCGCCACTCGATCTGAGCAAACATTCCAAGAGTAGCAGCTACACCGTCATCCGTTTTATCGTTAAAACGCCGACCGCCTGTTGCCAACTTCCAAAATACATCCCAATTTTCTTTTTCAAATGGTTCCGCTTCGATTTTAGCTGAGTTGAGACGCACACTACTGGTCTCTTGAGCATAAGACGCGTTTGAGCCGAGTTGAAAAATCAACCCGGTCAGAATGGCGAGACTGACTCGCTTAAAACACATCTACCCTTCTCCTCACGTACATTTGGTTCAGAATGCTAACTACATTCAATTTTCGTGCAGAGTCGTTTTTGCGCTAACAGCTTGAATTGATTGAGTCTTCCTCGCTCAACAGTGTCAAAAAGTGGCTCATTCCGTGAGTTTTAGCCGCAAAATGTTAAGTTTTTGAATTCGAAGGGATTTTTAACAAAAATATGCTGTAGAAGCCAGGAATCAAATAAAATTAACAAAAAACTGATAAAACCTGTGAATTAAATTCAGTATTGTCGAGTCCTTTCAAGGAATTGCAAAGACCGGATTCCAAACCAACTAAAGCTCTCTCCGTCAACCAAGGCCATCGCCGCATTTCCGGAATTAAACAGCTCTTGTTCCTCACTCAAGAACGGATAAGGCTCAGAGGAAAATAACAGCGCATTCCCCTCTTTATGTAGCTCAGAATTTGAAATTTCAGGGTATCGTCCGTGACTTTCCACTTCCACACCCATTTTCGCCAAAACATCACCGACATAACAGTCACGATGCACACACATCCACGGATTTTTCCAAATTACATAGATGATTTTTTCAACAACTGCTGTTGGCTTACGCAGCCACTTCACAACTCCTGGAAGTTGCAAAATATCGCGCTTTTCAGAGGGGGATTTCGCTATCGATTGATATCGATCCGCGATATCGGCCAACTTCTCGCACTGTAACCTCACTGCAAGTCGACGGAATTCATCCGCAGCAGATTGGAGCGAGGTGATGTGCACGTCCAAGACGGGATACGGCGAGGATTGAGCCATCTCCAAAGTATTTTCTTCTCGATCCATAATCACAAAATCTGCTTGTAAGTTTGTCATTCGAGACCAAAAAGCTTTCTTGGTACCACCAACGACAGGAATAGATGCAACCCTCTCCGCAGGATGAACACAGAACTGCGTACGCCCTACAACGTCCACCCCGCACTCGAGAAATGTTTCTGTTAAGGAAGGAACAAGGCAAATGACTTTTGGACACATAGAATCAAAATACCTGTCACTTGACCTTCACGTCCAGAGGCATTTTTATATTTTCTTGTCTTAAATTCAGAGGAGTTTTTATGCCTAACTTTACCCCTATGCGCGAAATTCCAAGCGCCTGCGAATATGGACCCAATGATGTTTTAGTCATTTTCGGAGAAGTGTTTGCTCGTGGTTACGTCAATGGCTTGATCGACGAAGCAAAAAAGCGTGGCATGAAAGTGATTTACTCAACTGTTGGTCGACGCGATCAAGATGATCGATTACGCGCCTTAACTCAAGAGGAACTGCAAGAAAAAGATGCACCCCTTATTAATATTCCACTTGAAGCAGGATTTGACTTAGAAAAAGCAGGAACAGGTCCTTCTCCATCAGAACAATTGACCGGAGCAAAATTAAGCGAATGGCAAAGCTGTAAATTAAATTGGGAACACGTCGAGCAATCACGAGAAAATGGAGTTCGACGTTTTCGAACCGCAACCGAAACATTTTTAATCGAACTGGAACGCTATATTCGACCGGACTCTAATGTTTTGTTTGCACATACGATGGCGGGAGGAGTTCCTCGAGCAAAAATCATGATGCCCGCCATGAACCGTGTGTTTAAAGGCTCCGGTGAGCGCTATGCATCCAGTCTTGAATTCTGGCAAACCGACCTTGGAAAACTGTGCGACATGAGCTTTATGGAGGTCACAGCCCATACGCTTCGCCACTTGATCGAGCTGAGTGCTCCTATTCGTGATAGACAAACTAAAAACGGAAAGAAAGTGTCTTATGTGGCTTATGGATATCATGGAAATGAAATTTACATCCAAAACCAAGCACGCTGGCAGAGTTACTCTCCGTATTTGCAAGGTTTTGCAAAATTACAGCTTGAACATATCGCAGAAGAAGCTTTTCAAAATGGAATTTCAGCCTCCGTATTTAATGCTCCAGAGATTCTAACAAATTCGTCGAGTATTTTTCTTGGCGTTGAAATCGCTCTTTACCCACTTATTGTGGCCCTTGAAAAACAGTCCCCGAATAAAAGTTATGTTTCAGGGTTAATTAAAAAATGTGAATCACTTTTAAAGGATGAGTTTAAGTTTTCTGATGTTTTAAAATTAACAGATCAATACTTTCTATCCGATATTATCCAAAAATGGACACGATATGATAAGTGGCCACAACACAATGGGCCCGAACAAATGGAGCTTATGCGTAACACGTCTACTCGCCTATTAGATATGCATAAAGATCAAAAACATCTTTTGACCGCTGAACTTTCTGAGGTTGTGTTTAATGGTTGTGGAAAATTAATGCTGCGTGAGGCCTGGGACATCAAGAAACCCGTTTGGTGGCTCGGTCACGATATTATCGCCAAAGTAACAGAAGGATAAATTATGAAAATACTCGTTTTAACTCTTACTCTATTTTCGTTATATGCACAGGCCGATGAAGTTCCGTGTCCCAATGCCGCCTTAGAGAAAAATGAAATCAGTAGCCATATTGAAGAATTTAAAAAGGATTGCAAAAAACTACCTAAAAGCCTTTTAGAATTAATTGAAAAACCAAAAACATGCAAAAAATGGGGCGGCCATAATGGTCCCTACATGAAAGACGACATGACGTCTCGAGATAAAATTGAACGCTACAAATATACTGTAAAAGGAAAAACTTTTACTCTGACCACCATCGCTTGCGAAGAATAGAGTAAAAACCTAGTAGCTTGTATCCATTAAGGCCTGTATCGCGGGATACACTGCGATACCAAGACAAATAGCCGAGACGGCAAGCTGCAAAATCCAGCGCAATTTTGATCCATTTATTTTCTGGATCAGAAATAACGACCCTAGCGGAGCAATTACAAGCAAGAGGCTGACTTGCGAAACTTCCATAAAATAAAGTGCATTCAATATGAATGAAAACAGTATAAGAGCAGAAAATGTCACATAACTTTCATTTAAACGAAAACGCGTACTCCAAAAACCAAGAATCATGACAGCCGAAACGACCGCGCAAAACGTTCCTGCCCACTGACTCAGTAGAGCCGAGCCATGTGCTAAAAATAAAATACTTAAAGCAGTGCCTTGAAGAACAATTGTCAGCGGAAGAATTAAAAAAATCGAGCTCTGAGTATCCTTTTCTATAAGGTTCCAAACCGCAAATCCAAGCAACGTCATAGAACCTAAAATCAACAATCCACTACTAAAATCCAAACCAGATAAAAATAACGGCTTCAAAACAAGTAAGGTGGTTCCAGCCACAGCTAAAACACGAAGGAATGTTTTCATTCCTAATCGCTCTATCCATGGCCAAACCATACACGCGAGGGCTATATAGAATAATGCTTGATTCGCACCCGCAGGAGGAAAAGGGGGAAGACCGGAAATATTCACGGCTCCCACTGCAAAACCTAAAGGTAAACACAAGGAAATCATCCATCGCCGTAGCAACAGAGGTAAACAACTAATTCCAAGTAACAGCAGTCCTGCTACAAAACCAGGAATCACCGAACCTTTAATGAAACCTTCAATGATCATTTACTTTTAATTCCTTCAGAGCTGATCATGATTTCAACATCATCACCAATTGCGTTTTCACCCTGCATGAAATTCATTTTGTAATCGCTTCGCTTTAGCTTTAGCGCTCCGTCAAATCCTGTGCGTATTCCGCCCCAAGGATCTTGTCCGGTGCGATTCCGAGTCATTTCAAAAGTCACAGGCTTCGTCACCCCATTTAAAGTCATATCGCCACTGACTTTAAATTTATTTTTACCATCAGGCTTTACCGATGTGCTTTTAAAGGTAATCCATTTGTTGGTTTTTGCTCCAAAGAAATCAGGACCTTTCAAATGTTGATCCCGCTTTTCATTATGAGTTGATAACGCCTCAACATTTATTTTTAATTCGACCGAACTTTTTTCAGGCTTCGCCTCATCTAATGTAAATGAACCCTCTACATCCGGAAACATCCCGTATGTATTGGAAAAACCAAGATGGTTCACTTTAAAAATGATCGCCGTATGAGCAGGATCAATTTTATACAAGTCCGCCGCGAATACAGAAACAGAACATACCGAGAGCAACAAAATAAATATTTTTTGAATCATAAGAACCCCTTTTGCTGTAAAAATCTTTGTTAATTCTGAAAGGGAATGAATTAAATGTCCAGTAAATCACTTGCATTGCAAGGCGCCATCACGTTTGGGCCCCGAAATAGCCTGCATAATAACACCAAAAACTTGAGCTACATCTAATCGATCCAACTTATAGTCCCAATCACTAATGATTCGGCTCCATGCAATATTGAACTGTGACGTCGCGGTTAAAGGTAGTTCTTTATAAGTCAGTATGTAGCCAAAGGCGCCTCTTGACTCCCAGTCCGCCAGATCTTTGCATATCAGGTTTTTTGCCACCTTTTTGATCATCGAATTAAAAATAGGAAATGCTTTTTCAATTTCTTCGTTTGTTAAGAAATGATCACCATTCAAATTATAGCGAGTCATGATCACTTCAACATAATGAAGAACGACACAAAAAGTTGAAATTTCACCAATCTCAACAATTTCAGATCCTGGACCCTGATTCAATGCGGCCTTAATGAGAGCTCCAGAGAACTGATCCCAAACCTCATCCGTGGCTTCCATTAAAAACTTCTGCATGCCCGGCATAAAGTTCAATTTCGGTACAAGTAATTTTCTTAAATTCTTTTGGAAACATTCTCGGCTGACAGCCCCATCACCATAAATATCCTGTCCTGCAACCGGACAGATCTCGCGTAAATCTTTTTGCAAGGAGTGCGCTGTCAATGCACCAGATGTGATAATACTTAAGAACTCAATTCCTTCTTCGTAGGAAAACAAGTGAGCCAATGGACTTTTTGGATCTGGCAAATGAATGCCGTTACCAAGATAGGTAAACAAGTTTGCTTCCAAGAATGCACGCTTCCCCACGTTCTGCCCTCTTGGATCCATCAATTTTAAATCCATTCCTATTGGCTTAAAATCAACATAAAAACTTTGCAGCTCATCTTCGGTCATACCCTCCAAATATGCAAAACGGCGAACATCTTGCGCATAACCTCGCATCACAACACTGATACCTGCGCGCATTAAATTCATAAGACTTAAATTATGAAAATTTTGAACGACGCCATTTTCAGCGAGCTTCGTTTGCTCAACAAGAAATACCCGATACTCGTTATCGCGAAAGAATGGGCGCACATGATCCCAGATTCTTTTCAACTCCTGAGACTCTTCATTAAAAAATGGATTCTTTTTTAGTTCATTTTTTTGAATATTAAATGAGCGATCACGTTCTGGATTTGGCGCGAAAATTTGATCCAAATTCCATTGAATCGAATACCAACGCTCAAATTCTGTACTCATATGCAAAAGTGTAGATGTCGTGATGCCATTAGAAACACGTAAATCTGGCGGTTTTGATAAATCGCCAAACACCTTTTGAATTAGCGGTCGACTGACCGCTTTCAGAGATTGAGCCTTTAAATGAAGAGGTAGAATTTCTAATTCTCCCAAAACATCAAACAGACTATCGAGATAGTGGAAGGTAATGACTTTATTCGACTGTCTCTCGATTGATTTTGACAGTAAATTTATGCCATCTTGAAAAATCTCTTTCGTTTCAGCCAATCCTTTGCCGTAAAACATGGATCGACCTTCCAATTCAAAGACATAACGCAAATACAGTGCGTACCAGCCTGCTGATGCCGACATCAACTGTGGCCACTCCTGTGGCTCAATCACATCTTTCGGTGGACGAACCGCAATAGCCTTGAAAATTTTAAAGAAATCCACCCACTTTTGTGGCGCTTTCGCGCTTAAAAACTGTTGGTCCCATTGTACAAATTCACGAAATGCCACCATAAAGCGCTCGAGATTTTTAAGACTGTAACTTTGATGAGACGTTGCCATAATCTCACCAATACGAGTCGCCGCATCTTTCAAAGCTTGCAAGGCTTCACTTGTCGGCGGCAGCAAAACACCTTCTTTACGCAAACGAACCCCAACAAACGCATTTAATACAGGCATGTACTTGTTTAACTTTAAAGCTTCTTCCTTTAATTCCTCTAAAACCTCTACACCTCGCAACAGCTCGGCCTTCGTCAATTTGTCTGTGCGACCGCCGACCATTACTTTTTTGAAGTTCATAAATTCTTCTAGAAGATCATCAGAAATCACACGATCGCGAATAAAAAAGCGTTGCAAAAACTCACGAATTTCAACCGCCGCAAACGTATTGCGATGCTCGCCACGCATGTACTCACCAAAACTGGTGAAAGAAAATTTCATACAATCAAAAAAGTAGGTCACTTGCTCAGCGTTGAGTTCAGCTAAAATATATGAATGAACCGTTTTTGAAATGTTCCCCATACAGCCAAAGCCCACTCGTCCAACCCGAATGGGTTTTACTTCAGCCGGCTTTTCTCCAACTTTTAGGCCACAACTGCTTAGAAATATGGCCGCCAGTAAACTTACGCTAAATCGCTTAAAAGACATAAGAAACTCCGCCAATGACCCGATCGTTTGATCGATAGCGCCCCATAAGACCGCGTGTACCTGAACCCGACGCACCAATCACATCAAAACCCAAATTCCACTGCCACTCGCGTGCCGTTTTCAAACTCAAAAACGATGTTAGCAATGCTCCATTTTCCGGAATCGAATAAAGATATCGAACGCCAATATGCAAATCTCGACGAACCGTATTCCAAAATCGACCCGACCACTCAAGACCCGTCATTTCTGCATACGGAAAGCGATCCAAAGAGGATTCAACTTGATCACCTACAACACCCGATCCTGTTGTTCTTTCCGCATCATCCCAGCGCTTTAAATAATAGGCCTTAACTGTAGATCTTTTAACAAAACTGAGAGGCAACTTATGCTCGAAAGACAATCCTAAAAAGCGTGTCTTTCTTAAAATAGATTCTTCCCAAACAGCAGGAAGCTCCGGGCGAGTCGGATTGTCGATCGTATAAGAAATCGAAGCCGCAGACCTTTCGCCACGAATCCCTGTTTCTAAACTGGCCACTTCATGACGAACAACAATGGGATGGATCGTGACATATGTTAAGTCGGCCGTGGTCACACGAATACTTTTTTGCGGCTCAATACCAAGATGCAATTGATTGCTCGGCAAATTCGCGTAAGCCGCACGAATCCAAGTCCCTTGTTCAAAATCGCCAATTTCCAATTTTAGTGCCCCACCCTGTTGGTTCACCACATCCCAGGCCCGTGGACGATCCAAAGTGTAGTGAATCGGGGAATTTACATCATTCAGAATCAGCTTAGGCTGTGGAGCTAAAAACCAACGATTGTCACTTTCGAAAACGCCATTTTGCAGCTTAAAACCAGGCCCCTGATCGGGAATAAAAAGTGGCGAATAGAGTGCTGTCATCAAAACTTGAGGGGCCAGTTGTACATTGAGAAAAAATCCCGTCAGCCCTTGGGTTTCAGGATGAATATAATCCCAACGCGCTTGAGGCTGCCAAATCCCCAACTTCCACTGCTCGTCAAAATCACTCCAAGTTTCAATCTTTCGTCCAATACTGAGTGTCACTTTGGCTTTTTCAAACTCTGTATTTTGTCGCCCCACCTGATAATAAAGTTCTGGAACAGCAAAATATCTCTCAGTCTGCGATCCTGGAGCAATTAGTCCATTCGCTTTCAGAACAAATTTTGAATTTTTGTATTGAAGCGCATCTTGTAGGTTCGCGCCCACATAAGAGAAATCCCCACGCTGATCTAAAGTAGGACTTTCAGACAAAAACGTAGAGCGCGAAAGACTGATGCTTCCGCCGGTGTAACTTTCCGCAAAGGCCTGTACGCAAAAAAAACTGACAAGCCAGATCAGTTGATAAGTCATTTTAGACTTGAAACTCAAATACTCTTCCTTAATTAAATCGGTAACTTAGGACGAAATGTTGTACGTTTTCGGAACACCAAAAACAACGCCGAAGGGTGGTCTTGAAGGGATTTCAAACCCTGTAATTCTTATCTTGATGACTCGCCCTCAGGTCTTCTAGATCAAGGGATTAAGAACAGTTCTTATAAAATTTATAGCGCAGAACAGAGGGAAGCAAACAAACAAATCTGTATTTTTTTCTAGAGAGCCGAAAGTGACGACAAGATCTGCGATAAGCGGATGCGGTCCGCCTCATATTCCCACTGCCCCATCTCTCGCTTTACACGCCAATTCACGTACTTCAACATACCCCCAACACCTGATAATGGGGTCTCACCATAGTTAAACATAAAGGTATAAATATTTAAAACATCATCATCAGTGGACACAAATCCTGACAGCAGATCTTTTAAGATATTCTTGTAAACACCGTACGCCACATAACTTTCGTTCAAATTTAAAGTTTGGTTATGATTCAAATCATATCTCAGCATAAATGTTTCCAAATACTGAGATAGGATAAACAACTGCACAATTTCCCCACCCGTTATCGGATTGGGTTGAAATCCATTTTTTCTGACAGTGGTTTCAAGATTTTTTTCCAAACTTTGCCAATCACTGTCGGGCCGCCGGATAAATTCAGCAACGATTCCAGGTAGGTTCGCAAAATAGAAATTTCGATGCGCATCGAGCTCAGCACGAAAACAGGACACATCAATCAATTTCTCATCATTCACTATTTGCACTGGGCATATCGCTTCACTCAGTCGCAGGAATTCTCGACGAGCGGCAATGCCCGATAATGCATACGCCAAGTAGTCCACGCCCTCTTCATAATTCACAAGATCATTTCCATCTGATCTTGGCATAAAAAGATTGGCTTCTTGAAAAACCTGTTTTGCGATATTGGGCTTATCTTCTGAAAAAAAGCCCACATCTATACCGAGCGGAAAAAAATCTTTCGCCGCTACAGTCAACTGCTCTTTTGTTAAGCCTTTAAGATTGTCTAAATCCTTACCCGTTGCATAACCGAGTACCAAAAAACGAATCAAAAGCCGCTGCCAATTTAAACTCGTCAAACTCGTTCGATCCCAGAACCAATCCGCTGGCTTTGCTTCCAGCACAAGTCGACCCAAGTTGTCCTTTTTTAATGGATAGGGAGATTCCGCCGCTCGAATAAGCTCTTGAGCAGGCGCAGAATTAGCGGCATCCATCCATCGTTTTTCAGTCCAAGACTTTTCAGCAAATTTTTGAGCCTCAATATAACCCTTCCACTCTTGCCGCAAAACCTGAAGCCCCGCTAAAGACAAACCATCCACCTCTGTCACATGAGGAGATTTAAAGATTTTTTGCAGTAACACCTTAAATGTGATTTGTGCTGTTTTTGCCTTCAAATCGAGAGGAATAAAATCCAATCCACCCATAGCATCAAAAACAGGATCTAATTCTGCAAAAGAAATATTGGCGCCCGGCTTCCGCTTTACTCCCGCTTCGACAATGGCGTATCCATGATCAAAAATCTGATCCAGATCTTGAAGCCCCTGGCCTTGATCCCAATCTTTGTTCAGATAGTACTTCGCTTCAAGATAAACAAACAATAAATCCGAAGCTGTCTGGGCCAGCACGGGAAAATCTTGTGCCACTAAAGTTTTCGACGGCTGAGAAATAAAGGCGGCTTTTAAGTTGGCAATTAAAGCAGCATAACGTCCTAAGTTTTCAAAATGACTGTCTTGTACTTTTTCTTTTCGAAAGAGTTGATCCAGCTCATCCAGCAATACCGCGAGTCGAGACAGATCGTAATCTTCCTGGTTGTTTTTAACAATGAAAGCCACTTGTTCAAATGCGTTCTGGACTGCTGTACGAGCGGCCGTAAATTTTTTGCGACCATCTGGAGTTGCAGCTACGGAAGCAAATTGTTCACTTGAAAGCACGGACATATGAGGCGCTAAATTCAATGTGATATCTCGCAATTGATCAAGCACTGTTTGTGCACGAGTCAGCTCAGCTCGAGTGATAACGTCCGCATTACCCTTTAACAAAAGTCGCTTCAATTGCATCATCTCTTGTAGCAAAGAATCACTGATCCGAATATCACCCAAAAAGTAGGCTTGTAGAAATGAGCGAATCTCCGTCGACTTATATTGATCCGACTTTTCGCCGCGAGTGTATTTTTCGAAAGTTGTCAAAGTCTTCTGCACGCAATTCCAAAACTGCGTTACGTCTTCCGACGAAGATTTGCCTTTTAAAAAATGATCGAATTCCTGTGGAGCATCCGATAAGCATCCACCCGCTTTAAGCTCGGGCATTTTTGCCTTTTGATTATCCCCACTGCAACCTATAAAAATCGTCAACGCAAAAACAAGAATGGGATATGTCAGCGCAATCGACCTAGAAAACATAGCTCACCCCAACTCCGACCCGATCATTGGCTCGATAGGATCGAACAAAGCCATCATTTGTTTGAGGTGCTTGCAAATCTCTTAATCCCAAAAGATCGCCCTGCAGAACAGAGCTCCATCGAGCATCCCATTGAGTTACAAAAGCAACGGAAAAAACAGCCCCGCGTTGCGTTTCATCGTAAGTCGCAGACCCTTGCAAATCGGAAGTGCGACCAATTCCTTTGATACGCTGTTGAGTCGCAGATAATCGATAGGCTCGTTGATATTGGAACCGACGCTCAAACAAACTGACATCGGTTGCCTGCTCTCCTTGATCTCGAGTATCGCCACCATTTAAATGCAAATAACTAACAGCGACTTGAGTTTTGCTCCAGTTATAGCCAAGTGAGTAAACCTGCATCAAAGAACTTTCAATATTTTGTGAAATCCATGTATCTGGAAGTGGCTGTACTTTTTCTGGATCATCATAGGTCACACTGGCGAGCGCTTGCCATCCTTCTTCTTTTTTCACTCCAGTCTCTATAGTCCACAGACGGTGTCTTCGAAATCGCGGCTGAACAGCGACATCCAAATATTGCTGACTATCAAGAGTACGCACAACAACTGGTAATGCTAAAAAGATTTGATTCATTGGCTTATCAGCCAAACTGGCACGCACAAAAACATCTTGATACGTCCCCGTTACACTCGCTCCGTAAGAAGGTCGCATAACCGCCTCTGCCACAGTCGGCGTATTCACCGAATAGCGAACAGGTAGAAGTTTTTCATTCCACATAATTTCATTCGGCGGCACCGAAAACCAAGGATTCTTCGATACAAATTGTCCATTCGAAAGAGAGGCATTAGGTCCAAACTCTGGCACGTAAACTGGCGAAGTGTATAGAACTGCAGAAAAATTGTTTTGATTGTAGTTGGCAAAAAGTCCGAATAAGCCCAGCTCTTGCGCTTTTATTTTATCGTGAAAGGCTCGTGGCTCCCACTGGCCGGTGCGCCAAATAGATTCCGCCTCGCTCCAATTTTGAGCCCGACGCCCAGAGGAGACTTCTAAGTTATGATTAATTTTAAATCCGGCATAAAGATCCCGTACATCAAAATACGTCCCTTGCTCTGTTTGTCCATATTGAATAGAGCCCGTGGCTTTATATAGAAACCGCTTTTTCTCGCCTTCAGAATTAAACTGCAAAAAAATATCATTGGTGATTTTAGACGCGTCTTCACGATAAAAGTTTTGGTTGGAATTCACGTAGTTGTCGCCGGAAATTCCCAGCTTCAGTTGATTTTGTGGCAATGCGAACGCATGGCTTGAAGCCAAGATAATAGCCACCACTCCATGTTTTAATGAAAACACAGCCACCTCACCCCCCAGGGCCAATAAGCTAACCTGAAAATGTACGAATCGCTTACGAATTTATTAAATTTGCATACTTTTCAGGATATGGTGCGTCGCTTTATAAACTCTTGTATTTGTTCAGAAACCCAAGCTGCATCATCAATAACCAGATCATGACCGGCCGTGGCGTGTATCGTTAAAGGCACGTGATATTTCGCAGCAATCCGTCGAGAACACTCGACACTCGCCAAACGGTCCTGCTCTGAAGCCAGCAATTGAAGTGGCACTTTGAGTGGTGACGAGGGCGATTGAAAGCGAGCGGCGAACTTTAACTGCTTAAATACATTTTTCAAATCAATGGGCCGCTCTTTCGCAACTTGAACCCATCTGGAAATTGTGGCCGGATGCTGTTTTGAATCATTCGACACCAGTTCGACAATAAACTTCTCTGCTCGCTCCAATGTTCCTTGCATCGTGGCTTGAATGAGCGCCATCATCGCCTGAGGTTTTAATCTTTGATAAAACGGATTCAGATCTGATACCGAAGAATTCATCAAGACCAATCCAAGAAATTTTTCTGGATTTTGTTCTGCCCACTTTAGCGCAACCATTCCACCCAAAGAAACCGCAACAAGAAAAACGGGCTCCAAACCTTTGATTTGCTCATTCAAATGCATCAACAATGCATCGGTTGACGTTGGAAACTCCATCTTGTTGAATCGCCCAGAACCAGGATAATCTAGAAGGATCAGTTCGTATTGCGCTTGCATTAGCTGAATAAATTGAGGATCCCAATGAGCACTTTCGCGCCCTAAACCTCGAAGTAGTGCAACCCTAGTCTTCATACCAAAGTTCCATGGCTTTTTCCGATCTTTCGTTCCGCTCTTGATCAGTCATTGTGAGCCATGATGAGGCACTTAAGAGACTGCGATGTAGAAAATCAAATAGTGTTAAATGCCGACGCAAAATTCTTTGCATGCGATGAGGCTTAATCGGATGAAATACGCCGAACTTGGTAAAAATCTGCATGGGGTTTTTTCTCAACCACATCCACGATCCCATCTCAAGAGTAAACGGGAAAAAGTTGGGCGATTTATACTCATTGTGATGTTTAATAAAAAGATGATCCCAAAGATCCCCGTGGATCGTATATTGGCGAGACACGGGTTCAATTGCATAGAAGTGATGCGGGTAAGTGGCATCAAACATCTTTTTTAAACCGTACACTTCCGCCACGTGAGGAAATGGTTTTCGAGTATGCGCATAAGGGAACCAAAATCGATCTTGTGCTCCAAAACCTGAATGTACATCGACGGCTATTGAAAGTTTCGATGGGAATAATTCTTTTTCGACGACCTCGCACATGGCTTGCGCTTCTTCTTCCATTGGAGCGCCTGCAGGCCCCTGATACCAGGGAAGTTTTGGCGAAATACGGTGCCCTCGGTAAATCGGTCCTTTTTCAACCTCGGCCACGACAGGAGAATTACGCATCAAATCTACGCCATTACCATTGGATCGGCTCATATGCTGAATTCCAACAGGATTTACAATGGGCATAAAGATAATGCGGGTCTTCTTTAATCGCTCTTGAAAAGTCTCATCCCACTTCAAAAGCTCCACGATTGAAGTCATGTAAGACAAAATCACTTCGGAGCCGATTTTTTCCAAACCATGAACTCCGCCGAAGTAGGCTATCGCAGGAGCTGATTTGTCTTGCGATCCTAAAGACACGGTATACAGCGGATATTGACGATCTTTAAAATTCACACGCCGAACCACATCGACCTGGGCATGAGGTCCTAAGCGCTCCATCAGTCGTTCGAGTTCGACCATCTCGCGAAAATACCGGCGTGTTAAAAATTCGGGCATGTTTTAAATTTACATGATGAATTTAAAAAAGACCAAAGTTAGTGCGGTAGGTCGAGAAGATTCTCACAAACAGAACGAATTGCTAATTCGGAAAGCTCCTGATCCGACTTATTTTTTTCTAATTTTAGAACATCTTTCGCTTGCTTTAAAAGAGTGGGATTTAAAGGATTAAAATGTTGCCGTGGAGCCACAAGTTGAATTGTCGCTTTCCCCTCTAATGCCGAGACCTGTGGACGCATTTCAAAAACGGGTTCTTTTTTTCTTTCAAGTCCGTGAGCCACTAAGTTATACGGATCATCCCTTTCTTGTCCTTCCATATACAAATCCTTATGGCGACGAAATTGAATGGGTGTCGGCGATTGAATAAAATAAAGATCCAGCGCTTTTTCTAAACGCTTCTCTAACGCCGTATAGTTCGAAATCCTATGCCCACCTTTTTTAGGGTAGATTTGAAGATTTTTTGGCATTACGAAGCGGATATTTCTTTTCTCCAAGGTTTGAGATAATCCAATCAAAAGTGCACCAAGCTCATCGACTCGAAGGTTAAATGAACTTTGAATCCGTTCAAAAAAAGCGTATTCCTGCTGCCCATCTTCCGCTAAACCACGCACAACTTCGATTTGCCCTAAAGGTTTAAATGGAATCTCTTCGATAATAAAATGAAAATGAGCGGGCTCTAAAGCGCGCAACAATCTGGTATTTGTGGAACAATCATACCCTAAACAACCACGAAATGGCGCCTCTTCCAGACTTAATCTTCTGAGCTGCAATCTTCGACCCGAAGCTGTTGTCACTTGCACAAAATCCAGACTTTCTTTTGGCTTGATTTGATGGGTTTCGATAAAACCTTGAATTTTTCTGAGTTTCTGGTGAAAACCTTGCCAATCGACTTTGTCACCTGCCGTTAACTGTAGAGACGCATACATCGCAAAAACATCGAATTGAACAAGGTCTCTTAAATCTAATGATCTCCCTTGACGAATTTCCGCAAACAACTCGTTAAAAACTTGATCCGCGAGAACTCGAACAATTCGCTCTTCTTGAGCAACAACTTCAGAGCTTTCAATTAATCCTTTTGGTGAGCGAAGAAAAGCCGAGGACTGTTGACCTCGACTCACAATAACTCGGTTCTCATCTACATGAGCATGAAGATACAGCAACGCCCCCGATTCATCTCGAACTTCCTCATGAGCACTTCGAACCCTTGTTAACCCTGATAAATGCAGGATTTTTTCCTGTCCTGATGTCCTCCATGGCGATAACCGCACATAACCATTAGAGAAAAAATAGATCGCACTGTAAAACTCGCCATCCGGATCTATATAAATATCATACCGGGTCGCATCCTGATAGCTATCAACCTCACCAAACACATCTTGTTGTGAAACATATTGAGAATGCGCATTCTCAAGAAGAGGGAAACGCTGCAGAACCTGAATCGTTCCATCTGTTAAAATTTTTTGAACGTAAAAAAGGGTTTGGCCATCTTTTGAAACAGCCATTTCGTCTTCCTTTAAAGCATACAAAGAAGAGCTAAATAGGATCAGTGAAAGAACAAGGAAATGACGAATGCGCATACCGGCCTTATAGCTAAATACGTGCCACACATAGACTTTTACCAAGGGAATTCGATTGAATTTTTTGCTTGTATGACCAGCTTCTTAGCATTGGATCCGGACCTCCTCATGATAAATCCACATTCAAAATGGCCACGGTTTTGCAATTCTAAGTCTCATGCGATTTCGAGCCCTCACCTCCATTTTAGCCCTCCTATTACTTGGAAGCCCTTTTTCTTCTTTTGCACTGACTTTTAAACAATGCCAAAGACTTCTCGGACGTGATTCCTCATTGCGCACATATACTATTCGCGAACAACCCTCTTTAACAGAAAGTGAACTTGAGATTCTAGAGTCTATGTTTGAACGACTCACACCGATCGTGGATGAGCGAGTTTTTTATAAAAAGAAACAGCATCCATTGCGCTTTAAAATACCTTTCTCTATAAATACAAAAATCAATTCCAGTGGACATTTCGTTTGCGATGTATCTTCATGGAAAGATCTTTTAACTGAAGAAGAGCTCAAGCAACTGAGGGGTATTTTAACAAAACTCCTGGGACAAGTATTTACTGAGAGCAAAGCTCATCCTATTTTAAAGCATTCCATACCAAAAAATAAGGTCATGAACTTTCGCATGTTCGGTATGCGCTACTTAATAAAACCCTCTGAAGAAATGGAGCGCCTCACTCTTCATCGCGATACAGATTCTCTTCTGCAATCCTTGATTGTACTTAAACGACCTGAACACCTAAAGGGCGGAAATACAATCGTGGCATGGCCACAAAGTCCTCAGGTCCGCTTAGCTGGAGGTGGACATGCAAAACCTAATATGAGAGCGACCACTTGGAATCCCGAGTTTACAGAAAACCAATTGTTCATCTTTGATGGAAAACATTCCTTTCATGGCACAACTTCTTTTGTTATGCCTAAAACTGAATCCAACGAACCCGCTGTTCGCGATATTCTCGCCCTGATTATTGAAAACGATTAATCGCACGGATTTTCATTTACAAAGATGGCATTGCGCTTGCTAAACAAATATCCATCTTAATCCCGGAGGAATCTGTGAAGTCTGTCGTTGCTGTTTGTGCATTTTTTATCTTTTCCAATGTTGCATTTTCAATGACCGGAAGCGAATCGATCATGAAAACGTGTAAAGAAACTTTCCCTGCGACTCTTCTTCAGGAATGCAAAACTATTACCACTGGTAATCAGTTTAATCTTGAGGCTGTCGGCGTGTGCAGCAAAGCTTTACGCACTCCCCGTGACCTTATGACTTGCTGGAGAGTGATCGCGAACCGCCAGTATTTACCGGATACACCGACTGAATGTCATAATTTATCCGCCAGCAGCAGTTACTTGTTCTACTGTTTAGAAAAAACCAGCCAGGCCCCTCGAAATTTGCGCTAATCCACTTTTAGCGCTGCAGCAACCGACAATAAAATTCTTTACCAAATCCAATAAATCATAAAAGCTACTCGTGTATGAAACGCGACAAGTACGAGCAGCTTTACAAAGAATCCGTTCAAAATCCTGAAAAGTTCTGGGCCGAGCAAGCCGAACAGCTTCATTGGTTTGAAAAATGGCAGACTGTTAAGAAGACCAACTTTAACAAACCCGTTTCCATTGAATGGTTTTTGGGTGCTGAAACAAATATCAGTTACAACTGCGTCGATCGTCATCTCGAAAAAAACAGCGAGAAAGTCGCGTTCTATTGGGAGCCCGATACACCAACGGATCCTGCGAAGAAAATTACTTATCGCGAACTTTACGAATCCGTTTGCCGATTTACTAACATTTTAAAAACCATGGGCGTTAAAAAAGGAGATCGGATCACAATTTACATGCCGATGATTCCGGAAACGATTTACGCCATGCTCGCCTGCACCCGGATAGGTGCTATTCACAATTTGGTTTTTGCAGGGTTCTCTCCGGATTCGCTAGCTGATCGCATTCTTGATTGCGACAGCGAATTTATTTTGACAGCGGATGAAGGCTTGCGAGGCGGAAAACCGATCCCCCTTAAGGTCAATGTCGATCATGCGTTACAGAGATGCCCAAAAGTTAAAAAAGTTTTAGTAACAAAACGCACAGGAAATCCAATACCGTGGAACAACTCTCGCGACATCTGGCTCCACGAAGAGTGGACTTCGGCTTCTCCTGTCGCACCATATGAAAGTATGAAGGCAGAAGATCCTTCATTTATTCTTTATACTTCGGGTTCCACAAACAAACCTAAAGGCGTCTTACACACGACCGCTGGATATTTACTTTATGCCGCAGTGACTTTTAAAAATGTTTTTAATTATAAGCCTGAAGATATCTACTGGTGTGCGGCCGACGTGGGTTGGGTTACAGGACACAGTTATATTGTCTATGGACCACTTGCTAATGCGGCAACCTCCGTGATGTTTGAAGGACTTCCCACCTGGCCCACCACTTCACGCATCTGGGACGTGATTGATAAATATCAAGTGAACATCCTTTACACGGCTCCAACCTTAATTCGAACTTTGATGAAGGAAGGTGACGCCGTTGTTAAAAAATCTTCGAGAAAATCTTTAAAACTTTTAGGTAGTGTTGGCGAGCCCATTAATCCTGAAGCTTGGAATTGGTATCATGATGTGGTGGGTGATGGACGCTGTCCTATAGTGGATACCTGGTGGCAAACTGAAACAGGAGGAATCTTAATCACTCCACTTCCTGACGCATGGAAATTAAAACCTGGATCCGCCACTCTTCCCTTCTTTGGTGTTCAGCCTTGTATCTTAAATGAAAAGGGCGAAGAACTACAGGGGGCTGCTGAAGGATTGCTTGCCATCAAAGATTCTTGGCCAGGACAAATGAGAACTGTTTATAAAGACCATAAGCGTTTCTTTGAAACATATTTTTCTCAATACCCTGGATATTATTTTACGGGTGATGGTGCCAAACGCGACGCCGATGGTTATTACTGGATCACCGGCCGCGTAGATGATGTTTTAAATGTCTCTGGTCATCGCATGGGCACAGCGGAAATAGAAAGTGCTTTAGTGGCCCATCACGCTGTTGCGGAAGCTGCCGTTGTGGGTTTCCCTCATGATATCAAAGGCCAAGGCGTATATGCTTATGTAACCTTAAAGTCAGGACAGACTCCGACTGAGGATTTAAGAAAAGAATTGATCAATTGGGTGCGCACACAAATTGGACCTATTGCAAAACCTGATGTGTTGCAGTGGGCCCCTGCTCTTCCCAAAACTCGTTCCGGTAAAATTATGCGACGGATCTTACGTAAAATTGCAGAGAATGATCTTCAGAACGTCGGAGACACATCTACACTTGCGGATCCAGCCGTCGTCGAAGATTTGATCCGTCACCGTGTCAATCAGCCGAACTCTTGACGCTTTTGGGGTCAAACGTTTGGCATTCGATTTCTATTGAAATTTCAGTTTCATGCTGCCTAGAATTTAAGCAATGAATGTGAGTCAATTAAAAATCAATAACACTATTCGTCCAATATTGATTTCTGCAGAATCCGCTCCTGGATTGGTTTTCAAAAAATATATCAAAACATTTACTCACAAAAAATCATTCCGAATTGACAGACAAAATAGGAAGTCAGTAACGTCGAGAAAGTTAGGAATCTGTTTGTTTTTGGAATCACCAGACAAACAGGCGCACTCGAACCAAAAGGGATGGATCGAGATGGGTGACAGGGATGGTTGGATACCCACACACCCGATAGCTCAGTATAAAGACGTGCAATATGCGCGGCAGGCTTTAGAGGGATTAAAGCCAAGCTGAAAGGCACTGTAGTCGAATTTTTAAGGTGTTTGCGATTTTTTTAAAAAAAGGCAGGGGGAAGAAATGGAAGTACAACAACAAGAAGTTGAATTGAAGAAGCGAGCCGGCATCGATACCACAAAGCCAGAAGAGGGCTTTGATGGTCCAATGATCATGCGAGTAAAAAAACGTGACGGCAGCCTAGAGCCCGTAAACGTAAATAAAATTGTAAACGTTGTTATTGCGTGTTCGTCACGACTCAAAGACGTCGATCCTATGCGTGTCGCAACCAAGGTGATCAGCGGCCTCTATGATGGCGCCTCAACTAAAGAACTCGATCAACTTTGCATTCAAACAGCTTCCTTATTGATTGGTGAAGAACCCGAATATTCAAAACTTGCGTCTCGCTTGCTCGCTCGCTTTATCGATGAAGAAGTTCAAACTCAGAATATTCGCAACTTCTTTGACTCTGTTCGCCGCGGTTTCGAGCGCGGCATTATCTCTGAAGAAAAATATAATTTTGTAAAAGAAAATAAAGAAGCCCTTAACATTATTATCGATGAGGCTCGCACTTATCGTTTTGAATACTTTGGTCTTCGTACAGTTTATGACCGCTATCTGTTAAAAGACCCTGTCACTCGCCAAGTGATTGAGACCCCTCAGTACTTTTTCTTACGCGTCGCCTGTGGCTTAGCCAAAAACTTCCAAGAAGCCAAAGAATTCTATGAATTGATTTCTTCTTTGGATTATATGCCATCATCCCCGACTCTATTTAATTCGGCGACTTTGCGCGCTCAACTTTCATCTTGTTATCTTTTGGATTCACCCATAGATGATTTGTCATCTATTTATGAAAAATACAAAGACATCGCTCTTTTATCAAAATATGCCGGCGGCATCGGCGTTTCTTTCTCTCGAGTGCGCTCGCGCGGATCGTTGATTAAAGGAACAAATGGTCACTCCAATGGCCTGGTTCCTTGGTTAAAAACTTTGGACTCTTCTGTTGCTGCCGTCAATCAAGGTGGTCGTCGCAAAGGAGCCGCATGTATTTATCTTGAAAGCTGGCATGCGGATATCGAAGAATTTTTAGAACTTCGCGACAACACAGGTGACGAAGCTCAACGCGCTCACAATTTAAATTTGGCCAACTGGGTTCCTGACTTATTTATGAAGCGCGTGGAACAAGATGCTTTATGGTCATTATTTGATCCTAAAGATCACCCTGAGTTTGTTGATACTTACGGTGAATCTTTTGAAGAAGCTTACTTAAAAGCGGAAGCGAATGGCGAATTCATAAAACAAGTAAAAGCTCGTGATCTGTATTCGCGCATGATGAAAACATTAGCACAAACAGGTAATGGCTGGATGACATTTAAAGATGCCAGCAATAAGAAAAGCAATCAAACTGCGCGCCCAGAAAATGTGATTCACTTATCGAACCTTTGCACGGAAATCTTGGAAGTCACTTCCGATCGTGAAACTGCGGTCTGTAACTTAGGCTCCGTAAACCTAGGCAATCATGTTGTTGGCGGAAAGTTTGATTTCGAAAAATTAGCTGAGACCGTACAAGTCGCCGTAAAGTATCTAGATCGCGTGATCGATATCAACTTTTACCCTATCGGCTCTTCTGGCTCTTCTAATTTAAGATGGCGTCCCGTAGGTCTCGGAGTGATGGGACTTCAAGATGCGTTCTTTAAACTAGGTCTTTCTTTTGAATCAGAAGAGGCGTTAAAACTTTCCTCAAAGATCCAAGAAGAGATCTACTACCATGCTCTTCGCACTTCTTGCGCTATTGCTGAAAAAGCAGGTCCTCACCCATCATTCGAAGAAACTCGTGCGGCTCAGGGTGAACTACAGTTTGATCACTGGGGCGTTGTTCCTGAAGACATGGAACGCTGGGAAAAATTGCGTCGTCAGATCAAAAAGATTGGCTTACGCAACTCTTTGATGATTGCGATTGCACCAACAGCAACGATCGCATCGATCACTGGCGCATATGAGGCGATTGAGCCACAGCTTTCCAATTTGTTTAAACGTGAAACATTGTCCGGTGAATTTATTCAAATCAACCGCTACCTTGTTGAAGCGTTAAAGAAGCGCAATCTTTGGAATGATGATATCCGAAACAAGATTAAGTCAGCCGAAGGCTCGATTCAGGATATCCAAGAAATTCCTGCTGATCTGAAGACTATCTTCAAAACAGTTTGGGAAGTTTCTCAGAAATCTTTAATCGATATGGCGGCCGCTCGTGGCGCTTATATCGATCAAAGCCAAAGCTTAAATCTTTTTATTGAAAGCCCAACTATCGGCAAACTTTCAAGCATGTATATGTATGCTTGGAAGAGCGGCATAAAGACGACGTATTACTTACGCTCACGTCCTGCGACCAAAATCTCAAAAGTCACAACAACAGCTATTCCAGAGGCGACTCCGAAGAAGGTGTACAGTGATGTAGAGGCCGTCGCCTGCTCGTTAGAGAATCCAGAAATTTGCGAAGCTTGTCAGTAAATTCAACTTGTGAGGGGTATGTACTATGATTTTAGATCCAGGTTTTGACTTAACATTGCGTCCAATGAAGTATCCGATCTTTTTCGAAATGTATAAGAACGGAATTAAAAACACATGGACTGTGGATGAGGTGGATTTTAGCTCTGATATCGTTGATCTTCAGAAGAAGATGACAAACGCCGAGCGCTTCCTTATTCACCGTCTGATTGCATTTTTTGCCACTGGCGATTCGATTGTGGGTAACAATCTGGTTCTTAATCTTTATAAGCATGTGAATTCACCGGAAGCGCGACTGTATTTATCGCGTCAGCTTTATGAAGAAGCACTGCATGTGCAGTTTTACCTCACACTACTTGATAGCTATATTCCAGATGTGGCCGAGCGCGAGAAAGCTTTTGCAGCGATCCACAACATTCCTTCTATCCAAAAGAAGGCTGAATTTAGCTTTAAGTGGATGGATTCGATCAACGAATTACACAAATTAAATACCATTGAAGATCGCAGACGTTTCCTTATGAATTTAATCTGCTTTGCAGGAACTATTGAAGGCCTATTCTTCTTTGCTGCATTTGCTTATGTTTATTTCTTACGATCAAAAGGTCTATTAACTGGTCTTGCGACTGGCACAAACTGGGTTTTCCGTGACGAATCCGCTCATATTGATTTCGCATTTAAAGTGATCGAAATCGCTTTACGTGAGCAACCAGAGCTTATGGATGTTCGCATGAAAGATATGATTGTGGCGATGATGAAAGACGCCATTGACTGCGAAATGACTTTCGCCAACGACATCTTGTCTCACGGAGTGGCAGGTCTTAGCGCCAAAGATATGCGCACATACTTAGAATTTATTGCCGATCAACGCTTAGAGCGTTTGGGAATTGCACATCAATTTAACGTGAAAAATCCATTTGGCTTCATGGAGCTACAAGACACTCAGGAATTGGCAAACTTCTTTGAACGTCGTGTTTCGGCTTACCAAATTGGTGTCAGCGGCAACGTGACTTTCGACGAATCGTTTTAATTATTTCGGCTTACAAGTGAACTTTGTAATATAGCGCCCCGTGCGCTTCACTTGGGCCGAAATTTTTCCATCTTGATTCTGAAGACTTAAATCCTTTGCATTCGATCCACCAAAGTGCCTGTCGCTTTCAACCTTAAGAGGCGCACCCAATTGAAAAAGAGCACAAAGGTTTTCTTTCTGTTTATTCGCAAATTCGGTGGCACTTTTTTTATGTTCACTTCGATCATAATCATCCGCTTCTTGAAACGAAGCGTATTCATACTCACCTTCGAACAAAACGCGAGGGTAACGGATGGTCATCGCTCCGTTCACATCCTCAGTAAGTGAAAGGCATTTTGCATACTTGATGTGCTCGCATGGATTTTTATCTTCGGCTTGAGCTAAAAAACCTGAAACGCTAAGAACTAAAAATATTAAAAACTTCATAATGATTCCTTATTCTGTACGACGAATGTCGAAAGTAGGTCTAATAGGGACGTTCGGATATTCTAAATATCCTTTCACTTTGTAAACCATACGCATGTTTCTTTCATTAGCTCCCGAGCCAAGAACGACAACAAACTCCAAAGAATCTAAATATCCCTCTTTATCAAATATGAATTTCAAAACGGATTTACCATCTCCAAGGTAGGGATGATCATTCATTACGGTAAAACCTGTATCCGAAATATCATAGATATTAAGCATCTCGACATAAGACGTGACTCCAGCCAGCTTATAAAAATCCGCGCCTGTGGATTCACTTTGAGTTTTAAATCCAACATTCCAATACTGTGGAGGCATATAAATTCGATTATCTGCGATCGAGCGAACAGAAATTTGTTCTTCTTTGCCCGTTTGCGATTCTAAAATCCAAATTCCATCACGTAAAAATTGAGAAAAGATAATTAGAGCCGCGGCCTGAAGCCCGTATCCGTCATTTCCATTAGGACCGTCTATTAAAACTTTAAATGTTTGAGCATTGTAAGGTCTAGAGACCGATTTAACAGGAAAGGTTTTAGGTGCTTCGACTTTTTTTCCAGTGACCAAATTTCTCAAGCGCTCCGCACAACTTAAGCCACGTGGTTCATCATCAACATGAGCAAAAGCGAAAGAGGGAAAAAGAACGGATAGAATAAAAACTAAGCGCAACAGCATAAAACTCCCAATGTTTATGCTGTAGGCTTTATAGGGGACGTCGCCTCGCGTCTACTATCATTTTTTCAAATCTACACTTCCAGTCAGTCCCCAACCGCCCAGTGGCTTTGTGGGGCGCTTAGAAGCCCATATTAGAACCGCAATACTTGCGAGAAAAAGTCCAATAGAAAGCCATTGCCCACGAGTCAAACCCAAGGCCTGAAAACCGATTCCCACATCTGGCATGCGGAATTGCTCACCGGCGATACGGGCAAGTGCATAACAGGCTCCAAAAACACAACTTATCACACCTGGCTTACGCGGCTTCATCCAAACAATAGCCAAAACAATGACAACTAAAAGTCCTTCTAAAACGGATTGAATCAGCTGCGATGGATAGCGTGCTGTCAATACAGGCTCAAGCAAGGTCGCCACATCAGTTCGCCCATTTTGTACAGCATGAATCAAACTTTCCTTCGCTTGCCGAATGAGCTCAGATGCCCCACCGCTTGTTGAGTAGGCCGTCACCCACTGATTCCAAGTCTCAACACTGACTTCCATCATTCCCCGATTCGATGGAATCTCTTTGAGTGCCGCTACCGCAGGACCTAATGCTCTGGTTTTTTCTAAGTCCGCATTCCCCCACACCAACATCTCCTGAGGAAACTTCACTGCCCACGTCAGTCCCGGAGGCGCTTCACGACCATAGAGTTCTCCGTTGATAAAATTGGCTATTCGTCCAAAGAAAAATCCAATCGCACCACCAAAGGTCGTCAAATCTTGCAAATGCCAAAATGGAATTTTATGAACACGACCAAACACCCAAGAAGAAACCATTACGCCCAACATTCCGCCGTGGCTGGCCATTCCACCGTGCCAAACTTGCAGTGGCGCCCACCACAAAGCCTCCGAGTTAAACTCAAGGAAAAGCTCGGGCGCATAAAACAAACAATAGCCCAGGCGACCACCAGCCAACACACCTATGGCACTGTAAAACACAAAATCAGCAATCTGTTGCTCGTTTAACAGAATCGTCTTCTTTCGCGCCATATAGAGCAGCGAATAGTAGCCCACGATAAAACCCGACAAATAAGCAAGGCCATACCAACGAACCCCAATAGTTTCCGTAAACTGAATCGCAAATGGATTTAAATTGTGCACAAATGTAGTCATAGAGTCTATTTTTAGCCCATCGCTTTGACTCTTCAAGGGTTTTCCCCTATGACGCTAAGTATATGAAAGTCGTTCTTGCCAGCCAGTCTCCATATCGAAAACAACAGCTCGAAAACTTAGGGCTTTCTTTCTCTGCTGAAAAGCCACGTGTTGATGAAGAAAAATTAAAAGCACAGTGGGTCGAATCTTCTCCGCCACAATTGGCATCGCAACTGGCACGAGCCAAAGCCGAGAGCCTAAAAACAAAATATCCTGACGCCATTATAATTGGGGCCGATCAGCTCGTACAGCACAAGGGTGAAGTTTTAGGAAAAACTGGAAATTTTGAAAATGCATTTAAGCAAATTAAAAGTCTGCAAGGCGACACTCATGAATTGCTGACAGCCATTTGTTGTCTTTATAAAGATGAAGTCTATGAGAAAGTCATCTCGGCTCGCCTGAAAATGCGTAAACTCGATGATGATATGATCAAAGCCTATTTAGAATTAGATCAACCCTATGACTGTGCCGGCTCTTATAAAGTTGAAAAAGCGGGAGCCCAGCTGTTTGAGTTTATCGCGTGTCCTGATTTTACCGCGATACAAGGTTTGCCATTGATGTCACTCACTGAAAGTTTTTTATATTTTGGTCTTCCACTTCCCTGTCAAGCAGGTGTTCAATGATAAAAAATCGTCCCCGTCGTAATCGCCAAAGCGCACATTTACGCGAAATGCTTTCAGAAACTCATTTGCACGCAAATAATTTGGTTCTTCCTGTTTTTGTGACCGAGGGGTCGAGTAAAAAAGAAGAAATCTCGGCCATGCCGGATTACTATCGATACTCTTTAGATTTGCTACTTGTTGAAATTGAAAAAGCCATGAAACTGGGAGTAACTGGATTTGCTTTGTTTCCTAAAGTTCCCGAGGATCGAAAAGACTCAAAAAGCTCAGAGGCTTTACGCGAAGATAACCTTATGGTTCGCACAACAATCGAAATTAAAAAAAGATTTCCTGAAAGCATTCTGTTTGGGGATGTCGCTTTAGATCCTTACTCATCTGATGGGCATGATGGCCTTGTTGAAAACGGAAAAATACTAAATGATGCAACTCTCGAGGTACTCGCAAAGATGTCCGTACTTCAAGCTCAGGCCGGGATGGATTATGTTGCTCCGTCCGACATGATGGATGGCCGCATTGGATTTATTCGCGCGGCTCTCGACGAATGCGGATACGAAGAAACTGGAATCATGGCCTACACTGCCAAATATGCGTCTTCCTTTTATGGTCCATTCCGCGCAGCTCTTGATTCTGCACCTAAAGCTGGAGATAAAAAAACTTATCAAATGGATTTTCGTAATCGCAGCGAAGCCCTCAGAGAATTGCGATTAGATGAAAACGAGTGTGCCGATATGGTGATGGTCAAACCAGCACTTGCTTATCTTGATATTATTTCCGACTTTAAAACACATTCACACTTACCTGTGGCCGCTTACAATGTCAGCGGTGAGTATTCGATGATCAAAGCTGCCGCTGCTCGTGGTTTTTTAGATGAGCGTGGTGCCGCACTTGAATCATTAACAGCCATCAAACGCGCAGGAGCAGATGTGATTTTTACTTATTGGGCTACTCAAGCGGCGACTTGGTTAAAATCTTAAACTGACGAACTTTGGCACGTTGTTCCCAAAAACGGGTGTGCGAGCGAATGAGCTCGTGAACGGCACCTTAGGCGACTTTAAATATTTTAGAAATAGCAATCTCGTCTTTATTCTCAGATTCTTTGTTGAGATGAGGAATGAGCTGCATAAAGATTCGAACAATTGCCGCATCAAACTGCGTTCCCGAATAATCCAATAGTTCTTGCTGAACTTTTTCTAAGGGCTGAGCTTGTCGATAAGGCCGTGAGTAGCTCATGGCATCGAAAGTGTCGACCACCGAAATCACTCGAGCAGGAAGTGGAATTTTCTCACCACTGACACCAAACGGATAACCTGTTCCATCTATTTTTTCATGATGGTAGCGAATTCCAGGAAGCATTAATCGAAAGAAGGAGGTTTTTGACATGGGTTCTATAATTGCAGAACTTTTCATCGGATGTGATTTCATCAGCTCCACTTCGTGCTGATCTAACTTTCCAGGTTTTAACAAAACTTGATCTGGAATCCCAACCTTGCCGACATCGTGAAACATTCCAGAAAATTCTAAAACAGCTTGTTCAAACTCATTGAGTCCCATGGCTTTTGCCAGTTGTCTTGAAACTCGACCCACACGAAGACAATGATAGAAGGTATGAGGATCTTTCTCCTTCACCGCTAGTAAAATTGATTTTGCTACATCCGCCGACCAGGACGGAATATCATCCCATGACATACAGTATCCCCATATGTCGTTATCGGGTTTTTCGAGGAATTCTAGAGACTTGAAGTGCCGCGCAACTTACAGCAGAGGCTTTAAAAAGCGTCCCGTCTCACTTCGAGACGACTTCGCAACAACTTCAGGTGTGCCTTCTGCAACAATCTGGCCTCCGCCACGACCACCGTCGGGCCCCAAATCCACGACGTAATCGCAGGTTTTTATCACATCCATTTGGTGCTCGATCACAAGAACCGTATTCCCTTGCGCGGTGAGCTCATGTAAAAGTTCTGTTAATTTTCTAACATCTTCAAAATGTAGACCCGTGGTCGGCTCATCTAAAATATAAAGAGTGGTTCCAGTGCCTCGCTTTGACAATTCCCGAGAGAGCTTCACTCGTTGTGCTTCACCACCCGACAATGTCGTCGAGCTTTGTCCAAGATTAATATAATCCAGTCCGACTTGCTTTAGTGTTTCCAATTTTCGATGAATAAACTTGTGATTTCTAAAAAATTCTTCTGCTTCACCAACAGACATTTCCAAAACATCTGCAATCGATTTGTCTCGGTATTTAATATTTAACACTTCTCGATTATAACGCCGCCCCTGACAAGTTTCGCATGGAACAAACACATCTGACAGAAAGTGCATCTCAACGCGAATGGCGCCTGCCCCTTGGCACGCCTCACATCTTCCACCCTTTACATTAAAAGAGAAATGGCCTGGCTTAAATCCACGAATTTTGGCCTCAGGTAATTGCGAATACAAATCCCGAATCTGTGGCAGCAATCCCACATAGGTGGCCGGCACCGATCTTGGTGTACGACCAATGGCTCGCTGATTGATCTCAATGACTTTATCTAAGTGTTCAAGACCTTCAATTTNNATTTTTTCAAACGGCGCAATGGCACGATTAGATCCATAAAAATGTTCAGCTAATTTTCTGTAAAGCGTATCAATAATCAAAGTACTTTTACCACTTCCAGATACACCTGTAATTCCGATTAATGTTCCCAGTGGCAATTTTAAAGTGACATTCTGAAGATTATTTCCTGTGGCGCCAGTCAGCACCAGACTTTTTCCAGAACCTTTGCGACGCTCTGTCGGAAGTGGGATCGATTTTTTCCCACTTAAAAACTGACCCGTGAGGCTTTTTGGGTTTTTCAAAATTTCCGCGAATGTTCCTTTTGCCATTAAATCGCCACCGAGACGACCTGCACCTGGCCCTAAATCTAAAATAAAATCTGCAGCTTTCATCGTGTCTTCATCATGTTCCACCATTAAAATGGTATTTCCACGATCACGAATCTCTTTTAAAATATCCAGTAAGCGGTGATGGTCACGCGGATGCAGTCCAATACTGGGTTCATCCAACACATATAATACACCAATCAAAGAGGAGCCAACTTGTGTGGCCAATCGAATACGCTGAGCCTCACCACCCGATAATGTTCGTGAAGGGCGATCCAAACTTAAATACCCGCAACCGACACGAGTTAAATATTCTAGGCGTGACGTGATTTGCACCAAGATCTTCTCAGCAATTTGATTTTCTTTTTTCCCAAACAGAGTTTTCTTTAATTGTTCAAGTAACTCTTCAGTATTGAGACTGGCTAACTGCGCAATATTGTAACCTTGAATTTGCACATTCAGAGCTTCCGGACGAAGCCGTGTTCCATCACAAACGGAACACTTACGGATAGACAACTCATCCAATCCTTCTTCATCCGCCTCATCCTCATCATCTGAAGATTTTTTACCGGTCTTCCAGTGCCAGCGCGTTTGCTTGACAGTTCTTCGTCCCTCTGGACCCAATGAGCTGAGTTCTTGTTCGACTTCTTCGACATCTTGAGTGCCTAACCCATGACAAGTGGGGCAAGCACCTTTGGGATTATTAAAACTAAATAATCGCGGCTCAATTTCAGGAAAACTAAAACCACACTTAGGACACGCATGCTCTAACGAGTAAAGCTTTGGCTCTCCACCAACGACTTGGATCACGACCCGATTGTCTGCCACTGTGAAACTTAAATTTAAACTTTCCTTTAGTCGTGCCACCATGTCATCGCGCACGATCAAACGATCGACGAGCAGATCGATATCATGATCTTTCTTTTTTTGTAATTTTTGAGCACTCGCAAGTTCGATCCATGTTCCATCAACCAGGGCTTTTACGAACCCTCGCTTGATCCACTTTTGAAACTCTGCCATAAATTCGCCTTTTTTTCCGCGCGCCACGGGGGCGAGCACAAAAAACTTGGTTTCCTTTGGCATTTTCATTATTTCATCAACAATTTGTTGTGGCGTTTGCCCTGTCACAGGAATTTTGTGCGTTGGACAAAGTGGGGTCCCCACGCGAGCAAAGAGCAGTCGCAAAAAGTCGTAAACTTCCGTCACTGTACCCACTGTAGATCGTGGGTTTGAACTCATGGTTTTTTGATCAATTGCAATAGACGGCGACAAACCGGATATCGAATCCACCTCAGGCTTTTTCATCTGCTCTAAATAATTCCGAGCGTAAGCCGATAAACTTTCAATATAGCGTCTCTGACCTTCGGCATAGATCGTATCAAAGGCCAACGAAGACTTCCCGCTACCACTCAATCCAGTGACAACCGTCAGCTTTCCTCGAGGAATCACCACATCGATGTTTTTTAGATTGTGTTCACGTGCGCCCTTGACGACAACGCCTTCGACTTCGCTCATAACAGACGGTTTTACCACAATCTGAAGTGAAGATGGAAATTATGTTTTTTGATTTCGTTTTTGGCACTCAGAGCAAACACCGTAGAGCTCTAAGACGTGATGGGTCAGACGAAAATTGTGATCGCGCGCGACGACTTCCTGCAATTTTTCAATATCATGATTCTCAAACTCAACAATTCGACCACAGCTGGTGCAAGTTAAATGATCGTGATGACGCTTTGGAGTGAGTTCGTAACGCGCAGGAAGACCACCCATTCGCACTTCGGTTACAAAACCTTGCTCAGTCATTTTTCTCAAGAATCGATAAACTGTAGCAAACCCTATCTCTGGGTAGCGAGCATTCACTTCTTCAAAAACCTCTTGAGCTGTGACGTGAGCACGTCCTGCAGTCAAAGACTCTAAGATGCCTATGCGCTGCTGAGTAACCTTCAAACCCATTTCTCGAATAATTCTCTTAAAAGAAGCTTTATCCAGTGGATCCCGACGTACCAGCTGTTCTTCAGTTGGAGTTAATCGTCCGCGGGTTAAAAATGGAGTTTTTAAGGTTTCTATCATCGACACAGAAAATAGAAAGTACTCACCGAAAGGTCAATGAAAATAAGAATAATTCTCATTTTCACTATTCGGCGCGTAAATCCGTCTTTTTGGATGTTGATGCAACCGCATTATGCGCGTGTAGACTTTCTTGATGTTCCACCCGAATAAAATAATCAACAAGCTTCGTATCTTGTTCGAAATGCTGTTTTAACTTTCGGGCGGCGTCTTCACAGAACATCAAATGGGCCGCATTAAGTCGCGCGAACTCTTGCTCATCTTCCCTTTTGACGGCCGTCTGTACTGGGGTCGCCAATACCTTTTCCACTTGATCAATGGTTTTAACCAAATCAAAGCCGACTGAGGGATCTTGCACTTCCAATTTTATTTCAGCGCGACTTCGCTGCGCATGCGGAGTTGCCACGATTGAAGACTCAAGCCCCAACCACTCTTGAACTGCAGCCGAGGATACAATGGGACTGCCATGAAAATCTTTATGAAACTTTTCCTGTACTAGTTGGCGCGCTAAAGCTGCCGAACATGGACATGTCGAAGAGTATAGAACCTCAAAAGTAATAAAAGACTGCATCATGCCTTTATTCAGAGAGGCTTCAAAAACTACTGGATAATGACGATAGCCATAGGATTCACTTAACAGGGCTTTGCGCTTCAAAGGTAACGTAAAGGCAAACTTCAGATACGAGGATTGAGAAAGCCCTCGCTGGTTTTGCACCAAAGAATGTAACAATTCTTGAATCAGCGACCACGTCAGTGGTTTTTCACTGACTCGTCGTTCGAGATCCGTATAAAGACGCGACATATGAATGCCCTTCGCCTTCGACTCATCTAAACTGACAAATATATCCACCTTCGCAGGCAACAAAAATGAAGCACCTGAGACACCTGCAAATAAAATTGGCATTTCGACGTCACTCATTCCAACGCGATCCAAACACCCCTCTACCAGAGGCTTTTGCTCATGCGAGATATCGGGCATGTGTCGCGTTTGAGAATCAGTGCGTAATGAAGGTTGTGACATGGCATTTCCAATAACCCGGAAAGTGACTTCTGACTACTGAAAAGATACCTTGCCCCCATGTCATTATCTAAACACCAGAAATACTTCTTATTTTCACCTTTTGCCTTCGCATTTGCCTTTGGCCTACTACGCCTTATTTTCTTTATGCTGTATGCAACCGGCGAAAGCTACGAGACCAGCGAACTGATAAAAGCCTTTTATTTAGGGATGAAATTTGATTTTCGTGTCGCACTGATAATTCAACTCCCTTTTCTGCTGAGTATTTGGAAACCCCTCAATCCTTGGTTGCACACAAATGCACGCAATGGCTGGAGTCTTTTCTACGGCCTGCTCACCGCTATCTTGCTTTTCGTTTATTTAACGGACTTTGCTTACTACTCGTATTTGCATGCACGAGTAAATGCGAGCATTTTACAGTTTCTAGCCAATCCCATGATCTCAATTGAAATGGTCTGGCAGAGCTATCCCGTGATTCCAAGTGCCATTGGACTTGTTTTTGTTTTACTGAGTTTCACTCTATTGTTCCGCAAATGGGTTTTCAATCCAACTGCCGCAACTAAATCTTTCAAATCATCAAAATGGGTCTCTGCCGCTTTGGTTGTTTTTTATTTGACCGCAGGCCACGCCAAACTTTCCCAATATCCGCTGCGATGGAGCGAAGCTTTTTTCTCTACTCATTCTTTTATTTCTGCTTTGGCTAGCAATCCAGTTCACTATTTTTTTGATACAATGAAAAACCGTGAGAAAGATTACGATACGAAGGAAGTTGCAAAATATTACCCTATGATCGCAGAGTATTTAGGGGTCACCGAACCGGATGTAAACACCCTTAATTTTAGTCGAAAGATCAATCCAAAACCTTTACCAGGCTTAGATAAAAACAAGTTACCAAATGTCGTTTTTATTATCATGGAATCCTTTGCCGCCTATAAAACAGGTACATTTGGTAACCTGGGAGATACTTCACCACATTTTGATACCCTCGCCAAACAAGGCCTGCTTTATCGAAACTATTTTGTACCTGTTGAAGGCACGGCTCGATCAATTTTTGGATATTTAACAGGTGTCCCAGATGTAACGACACAGGCCACATCCACGCGCAATCCGCTGATCATCAATCAAAACACCTTAGTGAATGCCTTTAAGGATCATGAGAAGTTTTATTTTATTGGTGGCAGTGCCAACTGGGGAAATATTCGTGGCATTCTCGCCAACAACATTCCTGGCATTGAGATTATTGAAGAAGGCATGTTTCAATCCGCTCGCACAGATGTCTGGGGCATCTCAGATCTTGATTTATTTAAAGAGGCCTACCATAGACTTTCGCAAAGAGCTGCGGATGGAAAACCATTTTTTGCATTTATTCAAACCGCTGGCTTCCACCGTCCTTACACAATTCCTAAGGATCATGGTGATTTTGTTATTAAGCCCGAGCTGACGTCTGAAGAATTAAAAAAGTATGGGTTTACCTCGACAGATGAATACAATTCTTTGCGATTTGCCGATTATAGCCTTGGCGAATTTATGCGTTTATCAAAAGAAAGTCCTTATTTCGACAATACTATATTTATAGTTGTTGGTGACCATGGTTTACCTGACTATGAAGCTTCACATTTACCAAAAGGATACAAAACACATTTACTCTCACGCTTCCACACACCACTTTTGTTTTATTCTCCAAAATATTTCCCAGAACTTAAGACTGTCGATCACATTGCCCAGTCACCTGATGTCTTTCCAACTTTAGTATCGATGATGGGACTTGAGGCCACAAACAAAGCCTTTGGCCGCAATCTCCTTGATTTAAAGCCCAATGCCAATCATTTAGCATTTACTTATGTGTACTATCATTCTCCGCCACAGATTGGCGTACTTGACGGAAGCTATTACGTTTTAGGAACTTCAGGACGAATCAATGAGTTGTATGATTATCTCAGCCCGAATCCTGCGGAAGATTTAAAACAAAAATTTCCGGAACGTTTTGAGCAGATGAAAAAATGGACTGAAGGCTTACATCAAACGGCGAAGTACATGCTCTATCACAACCAAACGACGTTTGATCAGAAAAAGTAATGTCTAATTTTTCATTTTTTTCTGTAAGGCCTTTTCACATTCATAAGCTTGAGCCAGCTCGATAAAGCGCGGCTGACTATTGAGCAACCTTTGTTTTGGCAAGGATGTATCAATAAAGCCACGCCAGTATAAACCCATTTTGCCAAATGATGGCCATACACGTGAAGCAACACCAACTTCATCGACTAAAGACAAAATTAAACTTTTACTAAATTTTAAAAAACTATCTAGATCTTCTAGCAATGGTCGCGCCGCACGCAAAACTCGGTAGGTATGAATATTACAATTTCCCAATAGAGTATTATACATATGACACATACCCATGTCGTGACTTCTACGTAAAGCGATCTCGATGGCTCGTGCTCGTTCACCATCATCAAGATTTAGTGGAGATTCATAAATTTTAACCTTGCCGCTTAAATACTGACTTGTTCCTCGCCCGGTTAACGAAATCATTCTATAGACCAAACCATTGAGATGCAAAAGACCCTTCGTCGGACTAAACGCCGCTTCACCTTTTGTGACCGTAACCTCAACACTAAACAAAAGATCTCGCAATAAAATCGGCACAATCTCTTTCCCTGGACTTCGAATCGCAGCTTCTTCTGCAGTTGGAATTTCTGCAATTAATTCGACAGGCCGATTTTCACTAAACTCAAAGTGAAGCATCGTATGTGCCATAATCCCGCCAAATGGTTCCGTCGCGAAAAACACCTTCTCCACGCCTTGTTTCGGAATTCGGGCGACATAAAACTTTCCATTGTGATAAATATTGGCCACTAAAAATGCGTCTGGTTTAAGACCATAAATACGAGCGTAAGGTGAATCCTCTAGCATCACAACGGCCCGCTTTTTAGATGTATCCAGCTCAACGCCTTTTTTAAACCCCTCCGGCATAACTGGATTGTGGTGAAACCAATCTTGGGTCGCATGGAGCTGAAAATGAGCCGTCGACAAAAGCAGTGCTAAAAAGAAAAGCAATTTAACGCCCAATCAATCCATCCTTTATGGAAAAGGAGTTTCTACTTCAAAATTTATGCCATTATCGAGCGCTAACTTTTTGCGACACTTCTAAGGCCACGACGTTTCGTTCTAACCCTATACTGAGGCTTCAGTGGTTCAATTCGATTATATACGATACGAATAACTGCAGCGGCTATTAATACCCCGATACAGGCTCCCGCGATCACATCACTTGGATAGTGAACTCCAACATAAATGCGACTGTAGCCCACAAGGCCTGCAATTAAATAAAATACGACTCCTAACCAGGGGTAGTACCAGGTGAGCAGCGTTGCAATCGCAAAACAATTGACTGCGTGATTCGACGGAAAGGAGCTACTTTTTGGTTTATATCCCACTCGAACTTGAGCATTTAATGAACTATTTAAAAACGGACGCTCTTTATGCGTTACAGACTTTATACCCCGATAACAAATCGTATCAGCCACAAGTATCATGATCGCAAGTGCGAGTAATGCTGCAAACATCTGTGTTCGGAACTTAAACCACCAAACAAACAAGATGATCGGAGCGACAAAATAAATAAAAAGATCTGTGTGATGAAAATTCGTTATAAGAGAAAAGAAGTCATTAAGAAATGGTGTGGTCCACTGCTGATTTATTTTTACAAACAGCAGATCATCGTAGCTCTGAAGAGATTGTAAAAAATCAAGCCACACCAAGCGCCTGCAATTCCTTCTTTGACAATACCCCTTCATAGAGATGCTCGATGGATTCTGATTGAGTTTCAAAAGCATCGACTGTCAATTCAAGATCAACAGAAAAACCTAGATCTGCAACAAATCGTTCAAGTACTTCATTATCGGAAATATGCGACTCTACGAATTGCATCATCTTCTCGGCCTCGGCGCGGTCGACTTTGGAAGATTCCCCCTCTTGAAAACCCTCTTCAGATTTTTTCAAAGTCATCAAACCCAAAAACAAAGACCAGGCACAGAATAAACGAAAAGATTTTTGATTAACTGGAATAGATCTTAAAAACATAAAAGCCCCGCGCAAGTTCGGCTCTAAACTAACCAACAGCTGTTGCCGAGACGGAACCAGGAAGCGTCCTTCTTTTTCATCGCCTAATTGATCTTTTAAAATATTTACTTTCTGAAGAAATAAACCAAAATGATGCGCTTCTTGAATCCGATTTTTGACAAGTTGAAACTGGGGTTCTACCAAATTTAATAATTTAGCAAGAGCTTCACCCACAACACCCGCAACAAAAAAACAATACTGATTCACCTCTGTTAAATTATGTAGTCGCAGCTGATTTTGCTGCTTGCGCGATGAAAAATACTGCATTCCACGACTCATACTGCGTATCATCGGCTCTAACACTAATCGTACTTTTGATGGAGACGCTTGTAAATTTTGAAACAGCACGGGCGAGTCTTGCAGCAACTGCTGTTCTGACTCAGGCAAACCCAAGGGAAACTTCTGACTCCACTCTATGATTGAATTTGGACTGACAGAGCCACTTAAGAATTGATCAAACTGATCAAATTGTGTTTGTTGGGCCTCAGGCTTACTCCAAGCCGCATCTTCAATCGTGTCCAGCACACGGCAAATCAGATAAGTTAGCCCCACCCACGCCTTTAGTGGCGACTCCAATTTGCCAATACAAAAGGCAAAACTGCGACTGACGCGATTAAGATGAGTTTGATAAAATTCTTCAGGACTACCCATTACACAACAATGGCACGGATTTCATTTTCGTCAAGAGTTTGTCGCTCTCGAACCATCTGTTATTTGCACTTGCAGAGGTTTTTTCGAGTGTAAATGTAAATCTCTCTGAGGAAATGGAATCTCGATTTGACTTTCCCGAAACAATTCTTCTATGCGAAAACGCAAGTCGCTAGCCACAGTCGCCGGACCCAATTCGGCAGACAAGTTAAAGAAGTAGCACAAGTCAAAGACAAGAGCGTTGTCGCCGAAATCCTGGAACCATACAAATGGGGCTGGTGACGAGAGGATCTCTTTGTTGTCTCGAGCTGCCTGCAAGAGTAATTGCTTTACTTTTTGCACATCCGAGCCGTAACTCACTCCGATTGTTACTTTTCCCCTAACCGTAGCCTCTGATAAAGTCCAATTGATCAGGGTTTTTTCAAGTAACACACTGTTCGGCACCACTATAGTTTGATTACTGTTGCTCTTCAGCTTCGTACTGCGTGCCCCAATTTGCACCACAGTTCCTTGTTGACCTTCCAGATCAATAAAATCTCCGGTCCGAATGGGCCGCTCCGCCATCAAGATTAACCCACTGATAAAATTGTTCACGATGTTTTGACTTCCAAAACCCACACCAATGGCCAGCGCACCACCAATAACTGTAAAAGCGGTCAATGGTACATTCACCAGACGTAAAACAAAAAGCGTCAGAAAAATAACTAGAACATAGAATGTCACGGATCGCAGGTTCGCCTGCATCGATTGATCGATCTGCAGCCTCGAGATAAATCGTCGTTCGATATGGTTCGTCAATTTACGACAAAGGTAAAGGCCAATCACAAATAGTGTGAGACCCGCGATTATTTTTCCTAATGTAATAGGATCATTCTCGACCGAAAAGATCTGAAAATTCCAAACATCGAGAAACATCTGCCAATAACTTTTAATATCCGTCACTTTTTCCATAGATCGTCACTGTAACATTGAACTCGCACAAATTTGAGTCGTGATGACGCATAAAGACAATCGCTGCATCTCCGAGTAATTTCCGATATAAATAGAAGGTAATAATAATGACCAACTTGAGATCGGGGCACTTCGCTTGGACAAAACATCTTATGTGAATCGTTCGAACCTTGAATACATCGAACAAATGTATCTTGAATTTCAAAAAAATCCAGATTCCATCCCACTTGAATGGCGTTACTTTTTTGATGGCGTCGAATTCTCTGGAAAGTTTAGCACGAGCACCGGCTCTGGATCTGCCAAAGAAGTCGATGTTTACAATTTGATCCAAACTTACCGTGACTATGGCCACTTAAAAGCACAGCTCGACCCTCTTGGGCTTATGAAAGCCGAAACTGATGTTTTTAATTTAAAAAACTTTAAACTCTCAGAAAAAGATCTCGATCAAACTTTTCAAGTGTCGAGCGTGATTGGCAAACCCAAAGTCGCTTTGCGCGAAGTGATCACACATTTAGAAAAAGCTTACTGTGGAACTCTTGCCGCCCAAGTGGCAGAATGCCGGCCCGAAGTTGCAGATTGGTTTCGCAAAGAATTCGAACAAAATCAGGGTCAATTTTCATTAACGACTGAAGAAAAAAAGGAAGTCTTTCATCAAATCGCACGCACAGAGTCGTTAGAAAAGTTCATTCACACTCGCTATGTCGGGACAAAGCGATTCTCTATTGAAGGTGGTGACGCTGTCATCCCAATGCTCGAATTACTCGTGAATCGAGGAACGAAGATCAAAGTCGAAGAAGTCGCTATTGGTATGGCCCATCGTGGACGCTTGAATGTTTTAGCTAATTTTATGGGTAAGGCGATCAATGTAATTTTCAGTGAATTCGACGGAATCACAAAAGGCGATCGTGATTATGATGGGGATGTGAAATACCACTTGGGCTACTCTTGTGACAAAGAAACACCCCATGGCCCTTGTCATGTGGCTCTGGCTTTCAACCCGTCTCACCTTGAGTGCGTAGATGCTGTTGTTATGGGCGGTGCCCGTGCAAAACAACGTCGTCGTCAAGACACGAAAGATCGTAAAAAAGTCGTACCAGTTTTACTTCATGGTGATGCGGCATTTGCAGGTCAAGGTGTTGTGGCTGAGTGTTTACAGATGTCTCGCCTCCCCGGCTATACTGTGGGCGGAACCATTCACATTATCATCAACAATCAAGTAGGCTTCACAACATCTCCGGATCAAGCGCGTTCAACACGCTATTCTTCGGATATGGCAAAATCTATTAAAGCTCCAACTTTATTGGTCAATGGAGATGATGTTGAAACCTGCCTAAAGGCGATGGACATGGCTTTACGTTTTCGCCAACAGTTCGGCGAAGATGTTGTTATTGATCTGATTTGCTATCGTCGCTTTGGTCACAACGAAGGTGATGAACCCAGCTTTACACAACCACTGATGTACGACGTGATTAAAAATCACCCCACATTACTCGATATCTACTCGAACAAGTTGATCGCAGAGAAAGTGATCACGGAAGAATATTCCGATGCGTTTTTTAAAGAGAAAATGGATAACCTGCAGAAGATTCTAGAAGAGACCCGAAAAAATCCGCCGGAAGTCAAACCGAACTCCTTTGGTGGATTATGGCAAGGTCTGCGCCGAGCAAAGCCGGAAGACTTTGATAAAGCATTTCCAACGGGCGCAGGCAAAGACCTTATCAAAAAAGCCGGAGAAGTATTAACAACAGATCCAGCGAACTTTAACTTGCATCCAAAAATGAAGAAGTTGATTCAAACTCGTGCCGAGATGATGAAACAAGGTCATGTCGATTGGGCGATGGGCGAATTACTAGCCTATGGCACGCTTTGCCTTGAGGGCACACCTGTTCGTCTTTCTGGACAAGATGTCAAGCGAGGCACCTTTACTCATCGTCAAGCCGTTTACATCGACACAAAAACCGGAGCCGACTATTCTCCACTCGCCACATTAAATCCTAAAGATGGCGAATTTGTAATTTACAATTCTCTCCTCTCTGAGATGGCCGTGCTTGGATTCGAATATGGAAATGCCGCCGGAGATCCAACTTTTCTAACAATCTGGGAAGCGCAGTTTGGTGATTTCGCCAACGGAGCCCAAATTATTATCGATCAGTTCGTCACAAGCGGAGAGCAGAAGTGGGCTCGTGGTTGCGGACTGACCATGCTTCTTCCCCATGGATACGAAGGTCAAGGTCCGGAACACTCGAGCGCACGCCTTGAGCGATTCCTGCAGATGTGTGCCCAGTACAATATGCAAGTCTGCAATATCACGACTCCGGCCAACCTCTTCCATGTGATGCGTCGGCAAGTGCGCCGTGAATTCCGTATTCCACTCGTTGTGATGTCACCGAAATCACTGCTTCGTCATCCAAAAGTGGTTTCCCCAATCGCAGATCTTGAAAAAGGCGCATTCCAAGAAGTTTTGGATGATCCTTACATTAAAGATCCAAAGAAAGTCGAAACCCTTATTCTTTGCTCAGGAAAACTGTACTACGACCTTGATAAATATCGTGAAGAGACTTTAAAAGAACCGGGCCAAACAGCCATTGTTCGCGTGGAACAGTTTTATCCATTTCCAAAAGTACAGCTTACGCCATTCCTTAATGGCTTCCCAAAACTCAAACGCATTGTTTGGGCCCAGGAAGAACCAAAAAATATGGGCGGATACTTCTTTATGGCACCAAAACTACGTGAATTGCTAAATGAGCTTGGCAATAAAAAAATTGAAGTAGAATATGTAGGTCGTACGGAACGTGCGAGTCCAGCTACTGGTTCGATTAAAGTGCACGCAAAAGAACAAGAAGAAATTATTTTGAAATGTTTTAAGTGAGAGGGGATAAAAAGTGAAAGTTGATATTAAAGTTCCAGCAGTTGGAGAGTCGATCACAGAGGCCACAATTTCAGAATGGCTAAAAAAGTCAGGTGAAGCTGTAAAACGTGATGACGTCCTTCTTACACTCGAAACAGATAAAGCCAGTGTTGAAGTTGTCGCAGAAAACGATGGTGTTCTCACTACTTCAGCCGATGAAGGATCTGTTGTTAAAGTTGGAGCCGTCGTCGGACAGATCGACACCGAAGGCAAAGGCACTAGTAAAGCAGCTCCCGCTAAAGCCGCTGCACCCGCAGCAAAAGCCGAAACTCCAACCACTGCTCCCAGCGTAGCACCTCGCCAACCGCAGCCACCAGCTGGAGCCACCGCAGCCAACATTCCGCTCTCCCCGGCCGTGAATCGCATCGTCAGTGAAAAAGGCTTAAATCCAGCTTCGATTCAAGGCACAGGAAAAGGCGGACGACTCACTAAAGGTGACGTGCTCGAAGCCAGTCCCAACGGACATATGGCTCCAGCCCCTCAACCCCGCGCTGAAATTCCACCTCTTCCAGTTGCACGCAATGGCTCGACAGCAGAAGAGACTCGTCGTGAGCCGATGACAACAATTCGCAAGCGCATTGCTGAACGCCTTGTTGAAGCTCAACATACAGCTGCGATATTAACGACATTCAATGAAGTCGATATGAGCGCACTATTGGCTTTACGCACGAAATACAAAGACCAGTTCAATAAAAAATATGGTGTGAATTTAGGTTTTATGGGCTTTTTCGTTAAAGCCTGTGTTGAAGCCTTAAAGACATTTCCAAAGGTCAATGCGTTTATCGATGGCTCCGATATGGTTTTCCATAATTACTACAATGTGGGTATTGCGGTCGGAACAGAAAAAGGCCTCATTGTTCCCGTTATTAAACATGCCGAAAACTTATCTTTGGCGGATGTAGAACTTTCTATTCGCCATTACGCCGGAAAAGCGCGCGAAGGCAAAATTACCGTTGATGATTTGTCGGGTGGAACCTTCACCATTACCAATGGTGGCGTGTTTGGCTCGCTCATGTCGACTCCAATTCTGAATCCTCCACAAAGCGCCATCCTCGGAATGCACAAAGTGGAAGATCGAGCGGTTGTGATTAATGGTAAAGTTGAGGTCCGTCCAATGATGTACTTGGCTTTAAGTTACGATCACCGCATTATTGATGGACAAGAATCTGTAAGTTTCTTAGTAAAAGTAAAAGAGTGCATTGAAGATCCTTCTCGTATTCTTCTAGAAATCTAAAACCTGAAGGGGTTTATCATGTCTGATACTCAATTTGATTTGGTCATCGTGGGCGCAGGTCCTGGTGGTTACACGGGTGCCATCCGCGCCGCTCAATTAGGCCTTAAAACAGCCGTCATTGAAAAAGATCCAACCCTTGGCGGAACTTGTTTGAATGTAGGATGCATTCCCTCAAAAGCCTTATTGGACTCCAGCGAGCACTTCTCTATGGCTCAGCATGATTTTACCGATCACGGAATTAAGGTTGGAAAATTAGAACTCGATTTAGACGCCATGATGGCGCGTAAATCTAAAATTGTAAAAGATCTCACTGGTGGTATCGAATATTTGTTTAAAAAGAACAATATCGTTTCTTTTAAAGGAAAAGGTCGTTTGACCTCCCCAAATAGCATTGAAGTCACAGCCAATGACGGTACAAAGCAAGAAGTTCACGCACAAAATATCATGCTTGCAACAGGAAGCGTGCCTAATGCACTACCCTCGTTGCCATTCGATGAAAAAACCATTTTTAGCTCAACGGAAGCCCTCTCTTTACCTAAGGTTCCCAAAACATTGGCCGTGATCGGCGGCGGAGTCATAGGACTTGAACTCGGATCTGTTTGGATGCGCCTCGGCGCTGAAGTCACCGTTATTGAATACGCCGATATTATTTGCCCCACAATGGATCAGCAAATTATGAAGCGCATGCTTCAAGTCATGAAAAAGCAAGGCATGAAATTTATTATGGGCGCTAAAGTGACCGGCGCCACAGTCAGTAAAGATGGCGCAACTATTCAGTATGAAGTGTTAAAAGATGGCAAAAAGGAGACTCTGCTCGCTGAAAAAGTTTTGGTCTCCACTGGTCGACGCGCTTTTTCCGAAGGATTAGGCCTTGAAGAACTGGGCATTGAAAAAGACAATCGCGGTGTCGTCGTTGTGAATGAACACTTTCAAACAAAATTTCCGAACATATTTGCTGTAGGTGATTTGATTCGTGGTCCGATGCTGGCTCATAAAGCCGAAGAAGAAGGTGTCGCGGTTGCTGAACTTATCGCCACAGGTGTTGGCCATGTGAATTACAACACCGTACCCAGCGTTATCTATACGTGGCCCGAGGTGGCTTCTGTTGGCCAAACTGAAGAGCAGGTCAAAGCATCTGGTGTTGAATATAAAGTAGGAACTTTTCCATTCACACCAAATGCACGAGCAAAAGCGATTGGCATGACGGACGGCATGGTCAAGATTATTGCCGATGCAAAATCAGACTTAGTTTTAGGTGTTCACATCTTGGGCCCGCGGGCTTCGGATATGATTGCTGAAGCTGTCGTCGCCATGGAGTTCTCTGCAAGTGCAGAGGATATTGCTCGCAGCTTCCATGCTCACCCAACATTATCCGAAGTGATGCGTGAAGCCGCACTGGCCGTTGATGGCCGCGCTCGACAGATGTAATTTATTTTACCAAAAAGACCAGCCCCATCCGCCTCCGCTTTTACTCTCTCCTGCGGAGGCGGCGGATCCTGATGATGCAAATAAACTCACAATCACACCAGATGTGAAGCCGTTTTGATCTACATTACTTTTTGTCTCTGTAGAGCCTTGCTTGCGTGTTTCATCATAATCACTGGATTTCATATAATAACCACTTAGAGACAGTCCTATGCGCCCCAACAAGTAGGCACGAACACCAATAATTGCTCCGACCGCTTTACTCTGTCTCGACACTTCATCATCCGGTGCCGCCAATTCTTTTTTTCGGATCATATTCATAACACCAAAAGCTGGGCCAATAATTAAATCCATACTCTTGCCCAAACCGTAACCTAAGTACACACTGCCCAGTGCACTTGTATCCCCACTATTCGAATTTGCTTTTATTATTCCAAGCGTGGTCACACCGATGATGAGCGGTCTTATTTCGGCCTGCAAATCAAGATGAGCCGCGAAACCAGAGAAATGATGCTTTTTTTCAAAATCATTGGTGGCAGATCCATAACCAAGACCAAAATTCACACGACCTGAAAGACCTGTACCGGACAGAGCATCTTTAGCAAAAACCATTTGAGACAGCATCAGCATGAAAAAAACAATCAGCCGCAACAACAAAACAATTTTCATATAATTTATCGTAACAGAGTTGCTCGACCTGTCAAAACTGGACTCGACTTAATTAACGCCGATGGCCTGTTTAACTTTAGCAAGTATCGGCTTTGCAATTGCGCGAGCTTGTTCTGCGCCATTCTTTAAAATTGCATCTACTTCTAAAGGATTTTCCATATAATGCTTATATGTTTCACGCTTTTCAGCCACTTCGCGGTCAATAACCTCAAACAAAGTCTGCTTTGCTTCTCCCCAACCAATGCCTTTGGCGTATCGAGCAGCCAAAACTTCGACTTCCGCTGGTGTTGCGAATTCTTTGTAAAGATCAAAAATAATCGATCCTTCTGTTGGTTTTGGAGCCTCTGGTGGAGTTGAATCCGTTTTTATTTTCATGATCATAGATCGCAATTTATCTTTTTCTAAGAACAACGGAATATGATTATTATAAGATTTCGACATCTTTCGACCATCAAGACCGGGCACGAGCTTGGTTTCTTTTTGTACAACTCCAACGGGTACAGTCAGTATGTCACCATATTGATGATTCAATTTCTGCGCGATATCGCGTGCGATCTCTAAATGTTGAATTTGATCTTCACCGACGGGTACTTGATTTGTTCCAAACATCAAAATATCGGCCGCCATTAGAATCGGATACGTAAACAGACCAACATTCACATTGTAATCCACATCGGCCTTTTTTTGTTCTGCATTTTCAGCAATACGCGCTTTGTATGCATGACCGCGATTCATCAACCCTTTAGGAGAAAAACAATTCAAAATCCATGTGAGTTCAAAGATCTCAGAGATATCGCTTTGCTTATAGATAATTGTTTTCATAGGATCGAGTCCGCAGGCCAACCAAGAAGCTGTCACTTCGCGGGAGAAATTCCGCAAAACATTCGCATCGTGCACATCAATCAGCGAGTGGTAATCCGCAATAAAAAATAAGGTTCGGGCTGCTGGATCCACCATTCGAAGTGCGGGTCGCATGGCGCCTAGATAATTTCCAATATGAGGTTGTCCGGTGGCTTTCACGCCCGTGAGAATCGTTTTCACTTGCTACTCCTGCTGATGAAGCCATTACATTAGCAGTTTTCAAGGCTGCAAAAAAGCTCGTCTGTACCTTTTAGGGGTGCGGCGCATCTATAATTCTTTTATACGTTTGAAAAAAGCACTTCATGCTTTTTCTTCATACTACATACCCCGAGCCCCATGAGGTGCCATTATGCAACCTCAAACACCACGTTATGGGACCTAAGGCATGAAGATAACTTAGGAATACCAAAAAAAATTCGCCGAACAAATCGTTTCCGTTTATTTTTTTATCTCAGACCACTCTTTCTATTTTTCCAAAACCTATGGCTCGATCCTTGCTCATGCAACCGGGTCTATGAAAAGTCGTCAAGAGTCCAAAATCGTATCTACTTTTTTATTTTTACTTCTTACAGCTCTTCTTACGCCAACTCTTGCGTCAGCCAATAAGGATAAAATCCACGATAAAGCGTCGATTTTGATCGATCTCAACAGAATTCAACTGCCTGGCCGAACAGATAAAGAACGCCTTACTCTTATTAAGCAATATGAAAATATCGCCTACTATGAAGTTGCGGATGCCTACATCCAGACTATTGCTCGTGAGGTTATGGAAACCAAAGACCGTCTGCAAGACACTCGTGTTGACGTTATCAAAGCCTGTCTTGAGGGCTTAAGCTTTATTGGTACACAAGAGATGATCAATCAGTATCACACCTACGTACGTGATGCGATCGAAGCGCATCTTTTTAAAGATATGAAACTCTATGCATTATTACAAGAAGCTGTTGAACAAACCGAATTGGCAATGGAAAAACGGCATGATTCTTTGCCTCGACTTGGAATTGATATCGACGCCGCTTTCCGTAATTCAGGACAAGCCTTAGTCGTTGTCAAACCCACCAATAAAAACTCCAATGGTGACGACAAAGATAAACAATCTTTCCTTCTCGCTCAAACCATTCGTCCTAAAACCATGGCGGAAGCACGTGAAGCCCAAGTTAGAATTCAAAAACACATGGATGTTTCAGTTTTCGATCAAGAAGAAATTGTCCAAGCCCTAATGGATATCGAAAATGAAAATACGCTGTTCTGGGGCAAACGCACAGAACCTCCTCTTCTCTTCTTAATGGGTCCTAGCTCTGTTGGTATTGAAACATTAGTTCAAGAATACGTCGACGCAAAATACGAACACAAAGGAGCCTGGAAGGATCATTTATTTACCGTTCCAGAAGTCTCGGATAAAGCAAGTTTATGGAGTCTCGTAGGATCCGCAACTGGTTACGTTGGCTCTGAGAATATATCACCACTCAACCGCTTTATCGTGGAACATTCCGGCGGTCGTTATCAACTGATGGAACAAAAAGGATCTGGCGGTGGGTCTACAACTTTTGTAGTTGAAAATCCTGAGTGGAAAAAAAATCGTCTCCCTTTAGAGGGCAAACTTGCATCAGAAATGGCGACAATATTTATTCCTAACTTTGATCAGTGGCCTAAAAAAGGAAAAGATGAAGTTCTTCTAAAAGCACTAAAGGAAGGTCGCTTTCCCATTAACAATCCTGGCCCAGGAGTTTCTTATCTCGAGTTCCAAGGCCTGATCGTTGTCTCCACAAGCGAAGGCATGGAGCTTGTTACTTCAACAAAACCAAACGGTCGATCCGTGGGACAACCTCTGTCTTATGAAGATCAACTGAAACGCTGGGAAGAAAAACACACAGATAAAAAAGGGTTGCTTAATATTTTACAGTCTTCAACTTCGGAAAGCGCATTAAAGCAATCAAATGATCCTTATGAAGCGAAGGGCACATCTCCGGAGCTCATCAAGATGATCCCAGAGAATCGTGTTTTTCTTAAAAAACCAATTACACTAAAAACACGTGAACTCATTGTCGAAAAATTATTAAATCAAATTCGTAATGACTTTAAAAATGCAGATAATCTTTTTGGTCCTATCGAACTGGTTTACGCAGAAGATTTGCATCTAAAAATTGCAAACTTCCCGCATGATCCAGAAAAACAAGCCGGCGCCTTAAATCAATTGGCCGCGAGTTTCGTTCGCCAGCCGATCCTTCAAGCTATTTCTGAAGAAAAAATTGTCGAAAGCAAGAAGGGACAGAAGCTATTTGTTGATATCGTAGAGAATCCAGATCGAACAATGAATCTTAAGATAGAAGTCACAAATCCTGACTTATCACGCAAAGCCGATCTCAGCGTGCCTATTCAAGCCAGCCTATCCAATAAGATTCGTGAACCCATTTCTAAAGAAGAAATGGATCGCCTATTTGAGTTTGAAGGTTTCTTAAATCAAAATGTTTTCAATATAAAAGAAGTGGCCAAAAGACTTGCGACTAAGATGATAAGTCTTATGTCACAGAAGAATTCAAAAGTGGCTTTACCAGCCAGCATTCTTTCTTACTTTGGCGTGTCTTCTTCAGGTAAAACGGAAACGACAAAGGCGGAAGCGAAGTTCTTCTTTAAAGATTCGACCCGCATTAAATCAATCAACTTTTCAGAAGTCAGAACCGTTCAAGCGATCCAGCAGTTGATCTTAGGGTATCGTAATGGCAACGATATCGTACGTTCTGAATTTATGGAGTACTACGATCTTTACGGTGGCGACGTGCAATTCACGTTCGATGAGTTGTCGAATGCGCCGGCCGATGTTTTAAAAGCTCTTTACGATATCTTCCGCGAAGGTGAAATCACTTTTGCTGACGGCGTGAAACGCACCATGACCAATGTGCGTATTCGTATTACAGGTAATATCGGTGAAGAGATCTATAAAGATATTCCGAAACACCTGCCAGATAATATCCGCATGGCTGCCATGGAAGAAGCATACAAAAACTTTATTGGGTCTCCTGGACTCCAACGTATGTACTTAGAAAAAGCGTTTAGTGATGCCTTGATCAATCGTATGGGTCTAGAGAACATCTTTTGGTATGCTCCACTGAACTTTAAATCTTTACGTGAGCTTTCTGTATTAAAACTAAAGCTCGCTCTCGATCGCTTACATCATCAAGAAGGTGCATTAGGCTGGAAAATTCAATTCGCTTCCGAGAAAGCTTTTTGGGATCTAGTGGAAATCATCGAAACCGATGGTTTTATTATCGAAGAACAAGGGGCCTCGATCGATCGTTTTATTAAGGATTCCTTTGAAACGCATTTACGAGTTCTATTAACAGATGCCACCCGCAAAGGAAAAATTAAAAACCAAGACACCGTTATTCTTCAAGAGACTCCAACAAAAACAGAGCAAACCAATGAAATGACGGGTAAGCACAACCACCATTCATTAAAATTGGTGAGCGGCAAAGAAGAAATGGTTCTCGAATTAAAGGGGAAATCCCAATCGCATCATGTCCAGCATGACGAAGAAGAGCAAATTTTAACGGCATATCACGAAGCGGGACATGATTTTCTAACACATGCCTTGTTTGGCCCGAGATTCAGCGCACTAAAACTTTCGATACTTCCTGGTTGACCCAAATAGGCTCTCGAATTGTTGTATATGATGGTATTGCGCAATCCAAGCCAGAACAAAAGTATGACATCACACGCGAATCGGTCGTCAAAGATATCGCCGTTTTCCTTGGTGGCTATATAGCAAAACAAATGGCTGCTCAGAATCCATACATACAAGAGGCCGGTAAAGGAAACGATATCCAGCTTGCCAATCACATTGCTTTAAGTGCCATCTTGAAACACGGCCTTTCTCCTCGCTGGGGATTTAATCGAGCGATGCCCGCTGAATCCGACCAAACAATGATTGAATTCTTAAAAGCCCTTCCTCTGGATGAACAAAAACTAGTTCAGGAAGAAGTCCATGCCTTACTTGCAGAAGGCGAAGCTCTTGCTCGAAGCTATCTTGAAGCCAATTTTAATGATGGAGTTTCAAAGATTGCTGTCGCCTTGGCAGAAAAAGGAATTCTTGAGAAAGACGAAATCCAACAGGTTCACAGTCAGTTCAAAGTCGTTCACCCAAAGTTAAAGCGCAATTACGAAATAAAAGTTAACAATTGGTTTTCGCGTCAAAAAGAAAAGGTAAAAGATTTGTTTAAGAAACCTCTGCTTGAAGATCAGACGATTTTACGACCTGATGTTCAGCGTCCTACTCATGCAGCTCTTCCAGAAAAAATTATCGCAGATAAGAAAAAGGCGGCGATTAATCAGGTGCCCGCACCCAGTTGGCTCAAAGACTTCACAACAAACTGTGAAATCTTGCTTTTACCTGCCCCAAATTAATCTTATAAAAGGCCTCCGTTTACTTTTGGCATCAAAATGACACCAAAAAGTAAACGGAATCCCTTTGTTGTCTTCATTAATTCTTAAGAAATCCATCCAAAATCCTGAAGTGTAAATCAATTTACGGCGTGTTCGTGAAAAAAGGAAGTGGTGCATTTTGCCAAATGAATTTTACGCGGTGGAAACCGGTGGCACAAACCGTGCTCTATAGGTTTCCATCAACACGGTTGTTGATCGACTCGAAAGTGGCAAGGATGCTATTTTCAGTAGGTACTTTACTGACTAGCCAAGGAGGCTTTTCTTTTCCCAAAACTGAATAAAGATACGACGGACTTATTTGACTCTTCTCAAATGGCTTGCTTTCAAGGATGATCGCAGGCCGTTTCTTTTTTAGGGGCAAAATAATATAACCGACCCGGACTTTTCATCACACCTGCCACCTGTTTCGCATCTCGACCGCGCCCCACAAACAAATCGACGCGCCCACCACCACGAATCGCACCACCAGTATCCTGATCAAACACCAATCTTTGTACATGCTCAACGCCAACCGCATCCACATCCTCGGGCGTTTCAAATTTAGGCTTATCATATTCTAATAATCCAATGGATCCCTTTGGAAATAACGAGCGATCCGTTGCAATTGTACGCCCTGGAACAACCGGAGTTCCGGAATACGTCTTCGGCTCCCCTTTATTGATCTCAAAGAAAACATAACTGGGATTCTTATTTAAAATTTCTTGAACTTGCTCAGTACTCAATGTTTTCAAGTAAGCTTCAATACGTTGAAGGCTCATTTTTTCTAGCGGAATTTTATCCGTTAAAAACTTGCCGATGGATTCATAAGGATGGCCATTCTGAGCGCCATAAGTCAGACGTAACTCCGTTTTATCTTCAAGACGAATCGTACCCGACCCTTGGACTTGCATAAAGAAAGCCTCGACGGGATCCACATAAACCATCTCAAGCTTCGATGTTTTCAATTTTCCTTCTTGATCAATTTCGCTACGACTCCAATAAGGAACGACTTTTCGAACCTTATCTCCCTCAACTAAACGACCACGTAAAATCATGCCGTTTTTTTGCTCTAAAGACTTCTCATTCCAGAATGGAAAGTGCGGAAACTTCTCTTTGTAGTTATTTAAATCTATAGAGACGAGATCTTTCGGTGTTCTATAGAGAGCCTGACTGAATTTCCCCTTAGAAAGCTTGCGGCTTCCATCGATCACCGGCTCATAGTAGCCCGTGACCATGACTTCGCCCCAATTCTTCCCGCCATAAACCTCAAAAATATCAAAGTTGGCGCGAATCGCTTCCGACAAATCCCCTTTATCTTTTATGACCTGCTTTAAATTCTTTAAAACTTTTAAATATTCACAAGATCGATGGGTTCTTTCGCCAAAAACTAAAGTTCTCTGCGGATTTGCATCATGATACCCAATCAATATATCTATATCTTTATTCAAACCTTCAAAAGCCAAATCATCCTGAATCGTTTTGAGCGCATTCGCCGGCCTTAAAGCCTTGCTCGATTCCATTACAGGTGATCGTGCACAACCAATAAATAGAGAGAATAAAATAAGAAAAGCGCCCTTTTGTGTCACCACCCTCCCATTTTTTCAAAAGAATTGCCTTCTGTCCAAGTTCTTTTTTATTTGGGCGTGGCGCCGCGATTGCTCAACAAGACTCGTCAATCATTTTTAAGGAGTTAGAAAATGACCAATCACGGGTACTGCCCACAATGTAAACTCGAGGTGCCAGAGTCTCGCACTTTGCCAACCTTGATTTGCCCACATTGCGGATTCACAAACAGCAAAAGTTTCCAAAAGGCACAAAAAGAGGTGTCACAACGTTTTATTAAATTAAGCGTTGGTCTTTCAACCTTTATGGTGATTGCATTTATGCACGCCGTAACATGGGATCAATTCTTTTTTGAAGTGATTCCGCTGAAGGCTAAACAAATAGTTGGAATGGCAAATGCCACAGACTATGGCCGTTTAGCAGAAATGTGCAAAACACGAAAAGATTCGGAGTGTGTCGAACACATGCTAACGAATAAAGTTCAAGCCGAACCACAAAATATTGAAAACTTAGCAGAACTCGGACAAGTTCAATTTTTACGCAACAACTTTAAAGGTTCAGCCGCAACATTGAAAAAGTACTTTGCTGAAGGTGGATTGAGCTTAGATGCGAGCTATACATATGCTCGTGCCCTTGGTCAGATCGGTCAAGTGGATGAGTCTTCTGAAGCCTACAAAAAAGTATTGGCTTCAAAACCAGATATGTTGCAGATTTCTGTTACTCAAAACTATGTTCGCATGTTGATGGATGCAGGTCGCGCTGAACAAGCAAAACTTGTGATTGAATCTATCCGAGTCAAAGGCTCGAATGCAGCCATGTTTATGGAGTCTGAAATGCAGCAAATCAAGCAGACTTCGATCCGATAATAGCCCGTATAAAACTTAAGGTTCTGTCTAACAATTTTAAGCTCTCTAGACAGAACCTGTTTTCCCCCTCTTTTTAAATCCATTTAATTACAATTGATCCCCGCTCAGAGCCGTACTTTGTCACTTTTCGTGGCATAGGCCTTGTAATATTAGCCTTTTGAGAACCTAACAAAAGGTGAAGTTATGAAATGGCTATTAACATTCTTTATGTTCCTTTCTGTCGGCATGGGGTTGATCTCTTGCTCGAAGAAAGACGACAGCGGCCCTTCTATCCCTTCCTGCTACGGCGGACAATACGTCCAGCAAGGCAACCAATGGTTTGATCCGCGCACAGGGCAACCCGTAAACTGCTCGGGCGGCGGAGGACAATTTGGTAATGGAGCTGTTTGCTTAACTTATACAGATCAAAGCGGTTACCAATCCCCAGTTCAAGTTCAGTCTTGTGGCGGAAATGGCAGTCAACCGATGGGACGAATCCCTGATGGTCCTCAAGCAGGTCAATGTATCCCAGCTTACTATTGTAACCAGTGGTAATTTAAGCGCGCTGTCTTAAGGCTTCCGCATCAAGCAAGAAGCCTAATTCTTGATAGAGATACTTCATAACACTGTCATCCTGACAAGAGCCTAGCACCAGCTGGGCTTTTTGCTTTATAAAGGTTCTGGCGTTGGCTGTCGCAATAAATCGCCCGACTTTATCGGCCATAGATAAATCATTCATCTCATCACCAAAGGCGACCACATCCTGTAGAGGGATTTTCATCGAATTCGCTAAAATCTCAACAGCGCGACCTTTCGTTGCATTCTTATTTTCCGCATAAAGCCAGAACCATCCAGGCTGATTGGGATTTTCTTGCATTTGAATCACACACTCACTCGACATTTGCTTCCACATTTCCTGCTTCAAAATTTCCAGCGGTTCTTTTCGGTCAATAACAAGAAATGAGAGCACCTTTTCCTCAAGGTAAGGCTCGATTTCAAATACCTTTTTCATTCTGCGATCTTTAAGTGCAATCCTTTCGTTGATATACCAAGCGGTTCCCATATTTTGAATTTCAGCATAAAGAAAGCTTTCACAAATCCCATCATATGTTGTGAGCATCGGAAAAAGCCCCATGGATTTTGCCATTTGATAAATCGCATGCAGCCCCTGTGGTTTTAAATCTTGAATGATTAAGGGTTCGCCCGTGGCCCCATCGTGAATAATCGCACCGTCAGAGGCTATTATTGGCAATTTCGGAGTAAATTGGATGGCCCTCATTATTGATTCATAGCTGCGTGCCGAAGCAATCGTAAACAAGGCCCCTCGTTGTACTGCTATCTTTAGAAATTCACGGCCCCATTTCGATAATTGGCCAGAAGGAAGCAATAAAGTGCCATCTAAGTCGGAGACATACAGGGTGGTACTCTTCATATCTGTTTATATTAAAGTGTTTCAATGCGACCTGCATCAAGCAACAGTTGTTCGTCTCATTTTGATACAGAAAAGTTATGGTTTCCAGGTCGAATGATCGACAGGCAGTGGAAGAAGACGCAACTCACAAGTGCGATCAAAAAGCTCACGGTTTTTCATTTGCCCATCATTGAGCCGAATATCTTCAACAAGTAATGCAAAATCATCCACCATTTTCGGCCCCACGCCCACTGACCGACCACTTGAGACAAATGCATCGGTATTGCGATTCATCACTTCGTAAGTCATCGCTCCCCGCAAAAATTGCGACATACCAAAACTGACCGCAGCCAAACCACTAATAATCGCCGTCGGCATCAGCCCCAAATCCCAATCTGTAAATATCATATATTTTGCTGCCAAATAAATAGTTGTCAGCACCACAAGATCATTACCAAGACCTTTTCCAATTTTACGAAATGTTTTGCTCAGTGGAGTTTTCAGCCATTCCCTGCGATCAAATACTAAGACTTCACCTTGGCTATCTATCGCCCACAAAGTGTCTTTATCATCCAAAAAAATTTCCAAAATTTGTCGCTGACCACTCAGCAAGTAAGCATAGTTCTTTCGAACACTCAGTTTTGTTTCCACATTTACTTTATCTAAGGAGACCACTCCGAAAACTTGACCTTCAGGTGTTAAGCCCACAACAGCTTCATCAGAAATGGAAATCCATTTTTCTAAATAAAGCTTTGTTGCCTCATCCTCGCCCACATTTGTATTCCGAGGTACCACGTCGACGTTATATGAAATTGGATTTGTCAGCACATGCTGGAACTCAGCGCGAGACAAAAAACCACTTAAGGACAAGCCAAAATAGATAAAATACTTAAAGTATTGCATGAATATAATCATTGAAATAGACCCTCTAACACCTCATTTCAAGCTCCTGGAGTTTGTGTTGTAAAAATGCTGTGGTAGAATGAAAACATGACGTATCTAAGTCCTGATGAACTTCGACAACTCGTACAGACCAACCACGTCAAAACCGCTTTTGCTGTTGTTTTTGACTGGTTCCTTATTGGCTGCAATTTCACCCTCCTGATTCTTTTTCCTCACCCCATTATTTATATTTTTTGTTTTCTGTTTTTAGCTCGACAACAATTGGCTTTAGCTATTTTAATGCACGATGCGGCTCACCGAAGACTGGCTCAAAAGGTAGCAGTAAATGATTTTATTGGTCAGTTCTTCTGTGCTGCCCCGCTATTTTTCTCGATGTATTCTTATCAAAAACTTCATCTCAAACACCATATCGATCCTTTAGCACCTGATGATCCCGATCTCTCCCTTATTTCAGGCTATCCGATCTCGAAAGCTAGTTTTTTGAGAAAGATTCTTCGCGATGCCAGCGGACTGTCATACCTTAAGTTTATTCGCTATTTCATTTATATGGCTCGAAAAAAATCTTCAGAATCACAAAAGCCATTGGTGAAAACGGCCAAAGGTAAAATGCCGCTCTGGCTGATTATTTTTTCTATGCTCTTTATGAATGGTTTATTACTGACAACAGTCAGTTTATTCGCAAGTCCTTGGCTTTATTTTTTCTTCTGGTTTCTGCCAATGATTACCGCCTTACAGGTTTTGTTACGCATTCGCGGCATTGCAGAACATGCTGGCTACACACAGAACCCAGACCAAAGAATGAATGCCCGCACTGTACTCAATCCTATTCAAACTTTTATCTTTGCTCCACACAATGTGAATTATCACATTGAACATCACCTTTACCCTGCCGTACCCTATTTTAAGTTGCCTGAGTTGCACCGGCTGTTGAAAAATAAAAATGCTTTGCCGGTCGCAAACATTTACCCAGGCTACGGTAAGGTTTTAAGTGAGCTCGTTAAGTAACACCAAATTTACGCAGTTAATGAACTGTCAATACCCTATTATTGGCGCACCCATGTTTTTAGTTTCTAATGTGGACATCGTGGTCGCAGTTTCCGAAGCTGGAGGAGTTGGTTGTTTCCCTGCTTTGAATTACCGCCCTCTCGAGGCATACGCCGCTGCGCTCAAAGAAATGAAGTCTAAAACCAAAAAACCCATTGGTGTGAATATTATCGTCAACAAAAGCAACCTTCGCCAAAAAGATGATTTAAAAATCGCACTCGATCACGGCGTCGATATGTTTATCACTTCTCTAGGTAGCCCTAAGGATGTGATTGCAGAAGCTCACAAGAATGGTGCAAAAGTTTTTTGTGACGTGACAAATTTAGATCACGCGAAAAAAGTTCAAGATATGGGAGCTGACGGTGTTATTGCGGTGGCCGCTGGTGCTGGTGGGCATGCAGGACCGATTTCGCCATTTGTTTTAATTCCTTGGCTCAAACGCGAGCTCGAAATTCCAATAGTGGCGGCTGGCGGTATCGCCAATGGAGCAACTATTGCGGCCGCGCTCGCACTTGGTGCCTCTGCCGTATCAATCGGTACTCGTTTTATTGCCAGTACCGAAGCTACAGTCGATCAAAAATATAAAGAAGCGATCGTGCAGGCCTCACCCGAAGACATTCAACTTTCCAGTCGCGTTTCTGGCACTCCTGCCAACGTCATTGTGACCGAATACGTTCGCAAAACGGGGCTACACTTACCCTGGTATATGAAGACACTAAAAGATCAGCGCTGGTCAAAAAAGTATGTGGTTCCTTTGATCCACTGGATGGGAATGAAAACTTTAGAACGCTCCGCGGTCAAACCCACATGGAAAACCGTATGGAGTGCAGGCCAAACCGTGGGTCTTATCCACGACATTCTTCCTTGTAAAAAAATTATGGAACAAATGATCGAGGAATATAAATCGATTCAACTCCCTTAAAGGAAGCCTAAAATGAAATTTGATTTTTTACCTCTGCTCGATAAAATTCCAAACAAAAAAATTCGCAATTGGGTTTTAGATGTCGCCCTTGATTTAATTATTCCATTCAATCGCAACTTGGGCTTTCATATTGAAAAAATATCGATCGAGGGTGTGATCGTGGATTCTCCTGATCGAACTCGGCGAGAAAACCATGTGGGCGGAGCCCATGCCTGTGCACTGGCATTACTCGGAGAGTACCCCGCTGGCCTTTTGGTTGCACAAAAATTTCCACCGCACGAATACCGTCCCATCATTAGCAAATTACACGTAGATTATTTTAAACAAGGACGGGGCACACTCAGAGCTGAGGCTTTGCCACCCAAAGAGTGGCCAACTCTTGTGGATGGTGAGGGTTGGGTTGAAATGACTACGACGATTCGAAATGAGAAAAATGATGTCGTCGCCACTTGTTTGACTAAATGGCAAGTCAAAGAGTGGTCCAAAGTTCGCAAATAGCCACCCGCAAAATGACCTCTGTCATATTCAAATTCAAATGAAGCCACATTGCAATTTAGCACCTGGTATGTTAGCGGTTACTCTCAAACAAGGAGTCCGCTATGTCTCGATTTTTACTCTTTATTTTTGTCATTTGTAGCGTCCAGGCCCGAGCCCAAACACCCAACTTCCAAGACTTTAAATTTTCCGGTGCCATGGATTTCGTATTGCCGCAATATCTGAGCTCAGGCGAACACACTGACAATCAATTAAACTTGCGTGGCCTCGACTTAATGTTTTATGGCCCCATTGATCCGTATTTTGATGCACGAATTACACTTGCCGGACATGAGGAGGATGGTGATTTCCATATCGGCGTACATGAAGCTTTTGTCTCTTCATCAAAAATTCTTCCTTATTCGCGCTTTCGCTTAGGACAATTTCTAATGGATATTGGCCGACTTAACACTTTTCATCAACATGATTGGCCGTTTACAACAGCTCCACTCATTCACCGTTCAATTTTTGGCGATGAAGGGGTGTCGGGTTTAGGAGCAGAGTATACGCTGTTGGCTCCAACCACTCGTTTTTTCGAAATTTCCCTAGGAGTTGTAAACGGCAATAAGTGGGGCGAAACAAATCTAGCGGATCCTGCTCGAACACCTGAAGCTGATAGCAAAGCGGATTTCCCAACTCACTATATCCATCCGAAAACTTTTTTTGAATTCGGTGAAGGTCGCGGCTTGATGTTGGGAGCGACTGCTTTACGTCGCTGGCATCCAGCCAACCAAGATGTGTCTGTTTTTGGATTAGATGCCACATTCAAAGCACGTGAAGGAAAAACTCTCCGCTGGCTCGTGCAATCCGAGATATGGGATGAAACCACTAGACGTCCAGGCAGCGTGAATGGCAGACAGTTCGGCGGCTACGTTTATGCGCAATATGGATTAAACGAACAGTGGTCCACAGGTCTTCGCTACGATCATTACACTGGAAAGAATGTAGATCTCGATGGCGGAGCTCGCGACAGCAGCACATCTTATGCTTTAGTTCCAACTGTGACTTATAAAACATCCGAGATGTCTTTACTACGCGCTTCATACAGCTATGAGGTGCAAAACTTTGATATTGAAGCCGACCGCAGTGATAGCAAAGTCGAACTTCAATTCGTTTATATTTTAGGATCACACCCCGTTCATGACTTCTAAACTACTCTTTTTATCTATCTTTTTTTCTATCGAGTGTTTCGCATCACCTTTAAAAGTGGTTACCACACTTCCTGATTTAGCCGAAATCGTACGGGATTTGGGTGGCGCACAAGTTGAAGCACAAAGCTTATTAAAGGGATCCGTCGATCCCCATTTTGCGGATGCCTCACCCTCTTTTATCCAAGCCCTTTCTAAAGCAGATTTACTCGTCAGCATGGGTTTGGAGCTTGAAATTGGGTGGCTTCCTAAAGTCATTGAACGTTCGAACAACCCACGCATTCAGGTGGGGTCCTCTGGATATTGGGAAGCTGGATCTCATGTTCAAATCTTAGATCGCCCTACAGGTCCATTAGACCGATCTATGGGCGATGTGCACGCGCAAGGTAATCCACATTTTAATTTAAGTCCTCGGGCACTTTCAGAGGCAAGCGAAGGATTATGCAACAAACTCATCGAGCTGCGTCCTGAATCAAAAGAACTTTTTCTGGCCAACAAAAAGAGCTTTCAAAATAAAATGAAGTCTGTTCAAGGAGATGTTGAAAAAATACTTCAGCCATTAAAATCTCAATCGAATGTGCTTATTATTGAATATCACCGAGAGTTTACTTATTTCTTAGATCTTTACGGTTTAAAAAGATTTGGATCTATCGAAGAAAAGCCCGGCTCACCTCCTTCTGCGGGGCGCCTGCAAGACATCACAGCACAATCACAAAAACAGCATGTTTCTTTGGCAATAGCTGCAACTTTTAGTCCCGAGAAACAACTTAAAAGATACTCCGAGCTTTCAGGCGTACCGTTTATTTTAGAACCGTCTTACGTTTCTGAAAATGGATCCGCAAACACAATTGAAAAACTACAAAAGCAAATTGCAAGTGCGATTGTTAAAGAAAGTGTGAAAGCAAAATAAAATGATATTGTTTCAGGCACAAAACTTTATTTTAAAAACTCACGACGGCAGAAAGCTTTCAAAATCATTAAAGTTTACGATTGAGTCCGGAGAAGTGATTCATATTCAAGGTGCCAACGGAACAGGTAAAACGACTCTAATTAAAGCGCTACTCGGTATACACCAAAAATTCAGTGGCAAATTGTTGCGCGATTTGAAACCCGAACAAATTGCATATTTACCACAACTCACAAATTATGAATTTTTTCTCCCCCTCACCTTCCGTGATTTATTAAGTGGTATTGATCAGAATTTTAAAAGCAGACTCTCAGATTACCTGACCATTACCGATTCATGGCTCAATCTAAGTTGGAACAAGGCCAGTGGTGGCGAAAGACAAAAAGTATTAATCCTTAAAACCTTATTACTTGACCGACCATTGTTGATATTAGATGAACCTTTTAACCATCTCGATAAAGAAGGTCGCGAGCAAATCAAAGATTGGATCGATCTATTTCTAAAAAAAGACGATCACACTCTCGTTATCATCCATCACGGAGATTTAAAAATTTCCGGACATAAACTTAAAGTTTTAGAATTAGAAGGGGCCACCAATGCTTGAGCCTCTGTTGATCTATAAATGGGTTTTACCTGCCTCAATGTTAATTGGGCTCACTCTTGCATTACTAGGTGCCCAACTGAATGCGCGCAAAAGAAGTGTGCAAACACTGGTTGTCTCCCAAGGCTCCACATTCGGAGTTCTGATTGGTCTTTGTCTTGTACAAATGCTTTCTGATAGCCACGAACGACTTCATTTCCTCCCTTTTGTATGTGCCTTTGCAGTGGCATGGATGGCATTTCTGTTTTCTAAAAAATCAGAAGCAGCGGACGTCGGATTATTTTCAGCTTTCCTTGCCTTTTCTTATTGGATTACAGCCATGATTCCGCACCTGGAATCCCATATGGTTTTGACCTTCTTTGGCGATCTTGCGGTCATGAGCGACAAAGAATCTTTTATTTTGCTAATTTATTCTGTGGTTTCATTATTTTTTATAATTCAATTCTGGAAGAGTTGGACTGAAGATTCATTTCAGATCTCGATTTTAAATTTAAATCCAAGAACTTTATTTTTTGATCTCTTCGTCGTGATAACCTTAGTGTTGAGCATTCAATTTACAGGCCTACTATTTACTCTCACCTGCATCATCTTTCCATCTCTCTTGCATCGACACCAAACCAAAGGGATTCGACCTTTTCTAGGATTTGTCACCTTCACAGCACTTGTGTCGATTGCGTGTGGATTTTTGCTGTCGCTTTATATGGGGAATTGGCCGACCGTCCCAACTATAACACTGATGTTCATCATTGTTGGTTTTGTAACGGACCGGATATCAAGTATACCGGGATCCCGGTATACTTGATATCTGGAATTGTTAATGGTGATGGTGTCCACCAGCTCCGTGTGCATGACCATGCTCGACTTCTTCTTTTGTTGCATCACGGATTTCAAAAATCTCAACGTCAAAATTTAAAGTTTGACCCGCCAACGGATGATTCCCATCTAAGGTGATTTCATCGCCATCAACGGCCTTCACCATAAAAGGCATCTTACGTCCGCCACCCACATCGGCCATAAATTCTTGGCCTGCTTGAATATCAACATTCGGAGGAAATTGACCGCGGCTTACAGTGACGACCAAATCAGGTCGAACTTCGCCGTAGGCTTCTTCCGGAAGTACCGTGATCTTTTCTTTAGCTCCCACATCTAAGCCCTCTAAGCTTTTCTCAAGACCCGGAACAATGTTTCCATGGCCGTGCAGATAATAGAAAAGATCCTTTTCGTCCGCTTGATCCAGCAGGTTTCCATCCATATCTGTTAATGTATAAGACATTCCGACAACTTTTCCCGCTCCGATCATGTTAACCACCTTACTTAAAATTATTAAATTGGATTGGAAGTCCAAAGTTTTGTGTTCTTAATAAATCCATACACTCGCGCAAAGTATCGATACTTTTCGAATTCACACGAATTTTCTCATCCACAATTTGCGGCTGAACCTTAAGCCCCGTATCGCGAATATAATTATTAATCTTCTTCGCTTTTTCTTTATCAACGCCTTGAATGAATTCGATGGTCTGCTTTAACTGCAAATGACCTGCAGGTTCCGCTTTGCCGATTTTCAAAGCCAGAATATCAATTCCGCGATGATGAAGGCGACCCTGCAAAATGGTTTTCATAGTTTCCACCTTGTAATCATCTTCCGCCCAAAGCGTGATCAACTTTTTATCCCAATCAATCTTGGCCTTTGAACCGCGAAAATCATAGCGATTGCCGATTTCTTTCCGCGCTTGATTGACTGCGTTGTCAACTTCTTGCATATTGATTTCTGAAACTATGTCGAATGAAGGCATGAAAAGGTCCTATCACGACAATTGGCCTTTAAGCAAATCTCGAAAGGTATTAGGCGTAACGGCCTGTTAAGAAATCATAAATGTTAGATTCTTTTTTTCTCGTCGCTTTTTCTACCGTATTTACAATTGTGAACCCTCTGGGCGCCATAGGCCCTTTTATTTCGATGACAGCGGAAGACTCGCCCCAAAAACGCCGTGATACAGCAAAGCGAGCCAGTATAATTGCCGCCTGTATTTTGGCCTTTTGCAGTCTGACCGGAACCTTTTTATTTAAATTTTTTGGAATTACGATCCCCGCTTTAAAAATCGCCGGCGGAGTTTTATTGTTCCTCGTCGCCGTCGACATGTTAAATGCACGTCCTTCGCGCACTAAATCCACCTCAGAAGACGTGCAAGAAGGTCATGCGAAATCAGAAATTGCGGTATTTCCGCTAGCCATCCCCTTACTTTCGGGCCCTGGTGCGATTGTCAGTGTGTTTATCTTGTCCGATCAAGCCGGCAGCACCCTTCATCATGCAATGATTTATTCCGCCATTGGACTGACCGCTTTTATTAGCTATGTGGTATTAAAAGAGGCTCACCGTTTTTCTCAGTTATTAGGCCATATCGGAATCAATGTGATGTCCCGATTAATGGGTCTAATCCTGGCCTCGGTTGCCATCCAGTTCATTCTAGATGGCGTTAAAGTGGCCCTCCCAGGCCTTGGCGGCACGCTTCCACTATAATCTTTACCAGCTCGAAAACCCCTCGTTGACGTGATACGTCAACTCCCCTAAATCACTGAGAACACATACACAATGGAGTTTAGGAATGATGGGGATTCATCGCCTTTTTGCATCGTTGAAGCCAGTTCTAGCTTTTTTATTTATCATTTACGCCGACACATCTTTCGCCAACAGAGCCGCGACCCACACTTTCTCCCCCAAGCCGATTGTCGCTCCTCGAACTGACAATATCGATTGCCAAGATGCTTTAGTTAAACGTCCTAAATTCAATGAATTTACCGCCGAGCAAGCTGTTGTTCTTGATACTAACATTTTAGTCAACGATCCCAACAGCTTTCACAATTTCGGCAAAGCACGCGTGATCATTCCGATGACTGTGCTCAATGAATTAAATAAATTTAAAAGTGAAGATCAAGGTTCCGCCCGCGGTCGAGGCGCTCGAGAATTTCACCGGGCTATTTATGCACTTATAGAAAAATACCCAAATAGACAAGAATACCCAACTCGCGACGGCGGTACAGTTGAAATTGCTGTCGGTGGAAAAATTTCTGAAGAAGTAAAAGAGGCCCTTCAAGAAGAAAGTAATGATGCTAAAATCATCGAAGCGGCATTCAAATTACACAAAGAAAAGAAAGATGTTTTATTTGTCACACAAGACGTCAATGCCTTAGTTAAAGCAAAAGTCTTACAAATTAAAACATCGAAATACATCAATCCATTCATGAACCAAGATGATAGTGCTTTCACAGGCGTTTCAACCTTGGAATTTGAAGATTCAGCTATAGAAAATTTTATTGAAAAAGGTGAGATTGAACTTCCCATTGAATTAGCAGAACACCTCAAAGAAAATCAATTTATAGTCATGCGACAAAAAGGTGCTCCTGATTTGACTGATCTTGAAGATGTAGATTCAGAAGACGTAGGTCGCATTACCATTCATCGCGACGAAAACAAGAAAGCTATACGCATCACAATGACAAAGCTGATCGATCTAGATGAGGTCAATTTCCCTATTCGTCCTCGTAATTTGGAGCAATATTTATTTATTGATCTTCTTTGTGCAGACCATATCCCACTCAAAACTGCGATTGGTCAGGCCGGCAGCGGTAAAACATTGCTTGCTGTTTCATGGGCTGTTTGGAAAGTACTCACACAAGGTGCAAACGAAATCCCTCTGCGTATTTTCATCACGCGGCCAACAGTTGAAGCAGGCCAAAGACTTGGATTTTTACCTGGTGATATGAAAGGTAAAGTCGGCCCATACGTAGAACCATTTATGGATGCGTTGACGACCCTTGCACAAATTGCAAATGACCGTAACTGGATGCCGATCGCAAAAACATCTTCCATCGTGGCTCAAGCAGGATCACCCCAACTACCAAAACATATTCCATCCGATGGTTATGCAACTGCAAAAGACCTAATAAAGATCTTCCCTAAAGGCTTTTTTGAAGAACGTACTGAGAAGCAACAAAAACAGTGGCTCAATCAGCAACGAAGTCAGGGCAAAGATTACTACGCGGACTATAACCGGGTCTTAAAAGATATTAGAAAAAATAAGCGACGCCCTAATCGTGAAGAGCGTCGTAAGATGAAAATGCAAGGAAAGAACGAAAACGAGGAAGTCGCAAACACAGATGTGCGACCTGGAAGCAAAAACTATTGGTCTGTGGAAAAATTCATTAAAGATGCCCGCATCGAAATGGCCGCTCTTCAATTTATTCGCGGACGAAGCTTCTCAAACGCAATCATTCTGGCGGATGAAATGCAGAATGATCTTCCTCATATTGCCAAAACTTTAGGTACTCGTGCCGCAAACGACACTTGGGAAGTGATGCTTGGAGATCCAAATCAAATCGATTCCATGTTCTTAGATCGTTTCAATAACGGTTTGAGCGTCATGATTGATCGCATGGAACCATCTCCAGCGTCTGGTCATATTACTTTAAAGAAGAACGAAAGAAGCTTCTTATCTAAGGAAGTGACCGAAGCGTTCGGCGATCACGAAAAGCAAGACTAATAAATTTTAAGACTGAAAGAACGCAAATGCGCCAGAAGGTAACGCCTTCTGGCCTTGGCTTTCGATCAGCATTTCGCCGCTCGACACCTGAGCTGGTTTTGCATTCATAGTATCAAACAATAGATTCGATAAGCTCGTCGGCGTATAGCCTGGCGAGTGACAAGACAGTAAAACAAACTTTCTTTGTGGATCTAACAGTTGATGTAAATCTTCAAGTAATGGAACCAAGTGATCTTCAATCTTCCAGACTTGGTTTTTGGCACCTCGGCCGTAGCTTGGCGGATCCAAAATAATTCCGTTATATTTATTGCCGCGACGAAGTTCACGCTTCACAAATCCAGCGGCATCATCGAGCATCCAACGAATTTTCGATTCGCTTAATCCAGACAATTTCGCATTTTCTTTCGCCCACTCGATGCTTGTTTTTGAAGCGTCAAGATGAACCACTTCCGCCCCTGCTTTCGCACAAGCCAACGTACTTCCACCGGTGTAAGCAAAAAGATTTAACACTTTCACTTCGCCATGCTTTTTAAATTCGGCGACAGTTTCCATAAGTGAAATCCAGTTGGCTTTTTGTTCGGCGAAAATTCCGATGTGTCCAAAGCCCGTCATCTGCATTTGCATCTTAAGACCTGCGATTTCCACATCCCAGATTTTCTTCATCGATTTGTTGTGAATCTTCCAATCACCTTTGCCGTCAGAATAACGTTCAAATGTGACATCGGCTTTCTTCCACTCGCCTTCGGATAAAGATCTTTTCCATACAGCCTGAGCGGATGGACGAGCCAAGCGGTACGGGCCCACTTGCTCTAGCTTCATAAATTCACCAGAATCAATTAATTGGTAGGTCACTTAATTCGAGGTCCTATGGTTTTAAAAGTCGCACCAGTGCGAATGACGTGCTTTAACGCGCCATCATCATCTTCGTCAAATACATCACCAATAACCTCTTCAATAATATCTTCCATGGTGACGATTCCCAGGCGACGAGAGGCCGAATAGACGGTCGCCAAGTGACTGCGCTTTTCTTGAAGTAAACGTAAAACCTTTAATAATGGATCTGTATCCAGCACCTTCACCATCGGGCGAACAATGCGTTCCCAATCGGTCTCGCCCAGCTTAATCAATGTGATAAATTCTTTCGTGTTCAATACACCTTGTACAAAATCATCTTTTAATACAGGCAGACGCGTATGTCCGGATGCCAACACCACCGCTTCGACTTCCGCAAAACTCTGAGTAACTTTAACTGCATTCACTTGATTCCATGGCAAAAACACATCTCGCACACGCTTTTGTTCAATACTCACAAGATTCAATACGTACTGACGAGCTTGAAAAGACAAATCATCCAATTCAAATTCTTCCTCGGGTCCGTCATCTTGATGTGCCGTTTTAACAGATAAAAGCCATAGCACTTTTTTTGTGGTCCATTCTAACAGCGACACCAACGGCGCCAGCATCTGATCAAAAAGTTCGAGCCAGCGACCCGCACGAAGCACAATATCCAATGGGGATCGAATCGCCAGAGTTTTCGGAACCAACTCTCCAAATACGACATTTAAAAAACTGATCGGTACGACTACACCAATGATCGCAATCCACTCGGCCCAGAGAGGAGGCATCTTAAAGGCTTGAGTTAAATAGGGAGCAATAGTTTCTTGAGCTCCAGCTCCACCGACGGCGGCAGCTATGGCTCCAACAACTGTAATTCCAACCTGAATAACACTTAGTGTACGTTCTGGATTTTCACGAAGGGCTAGAACACGTTTGGCTTCTTTATGACCTTCGCGAGCTAAGCCGCGCAGCCGAGGCTTTGCAACCGTTACAAATGCCATCTCGATGGCCGCTAAAACTGCGTTCAAGACAAGGCATAAACATATTATTATAGTCTCTTCCATGGCCCCTTTTGGCTTTGAAAACAAGAGTTTAGCCCGAAAACCAGATGACGTCTATTATTTGAAATTGTTATGCTTGCCAACTATGACGCTTTGTGTTAAGTTCCACTCGTTTTCAAATAATTTAAGGGAGTAAATACGTGAAAAATATCTATGTAATTTCTACACTGCTATTGTGTAGCTCAGTTGCCTTCGCTCAAAACAATGGCAACGAAATGTACCAACCTTGGGGCGCAAAGGCCGCGCAACAACCACAACAAAATCAACAGCAACAAGGCGGAAGCTATCAAGGTCAACCCGGCAATAGCAATGGCCGCTTCAATGGCCAAGGTCAGATGCAAGGCAATGGTCAGATGCAAGCCAACAATGGCGGCATGTACGGAAACGGCCAAATGCAAGGCAACGGACAAATGCCCGCAAACAATGGGGGCAACTATAATGGCCAAGTACAAAACAACAATAATGGCTATTACGGAAACGGACAAGGTCAAGGCAATGGCCGCATGAACGGCAATGGCCAAGGCAACGGACAAGGACAAAATCAACAGCAAGGCACGAAAGGTTATGCCGTAAACGAAAATGATAGTGGTTCAGGCCAACCAGCTGACGTTTATCTTTCACAAAAAAATGCTGGCAAGAAATCTACAAAGCCAGTTCCTAAATCACAAAAATCAGGATCTAACTCAACGGTTTCTTCTGGTGAATTAAAAGACGATTCAAGTGATGTCACAACATCGACAACTGAAACAACAGATTCTCGTGGTCCTCGTGTTGATTTCAACAAATCATCTGAGGGCGAATGGGTTTGTACAGGTGTTATGAAGTGTAGCAACGGAAAAGAATTCGAAGCTTATCTTTTCGGCCGCTCATGCGAAATGGATTTTGTTGATTCAAAATTAATTATCACAGGCCTAAATGATGATGGTTATGCCGTTGAAAGAAAGCGCATCTGTAACAATTCTTCTGTTACTTTAGTGACTATGAATGGCGAAACCATTTATGACAGCAGTAACGGTAATGGAAACGGTGGCGGTAACGGCAATGGCGGCCCCAATGGTGGTGGCGTTGTTGGCGGTGGTGGTGTCGGCCCTAACGGCAGTGTGATTGTTGGAAATGGTGGGCCAGGTGTTTTACCAATGCCTGTACCTGTTTATGTTCCAGTTCCTGTACCTGCGGCTCCTGTATATCGACGTGTTTATCCTGTAGGACCCGTTTACTGTCGTCCAGGATTTGTTGGATGTAACGGCGGCGGATATCCTCCGTATCGTTAATCCAAGACTAATGCTCCCCTAGAAAACGAAAAAAGGTCTCGCTTACACGAGACCTTTTTTTATTTTTAAGCCTTCATTAGGTTTCCCTAATTCACGCCAAAAAAAATTACATCGCTTGAACTTTTCCGTCTACACAAGCTTTCATGTCTTTTGCTTTTTCAGCTTTGCAAGCATCAGTAGCCGCTTTTACTTTAGCAGCATCTGGAGCAGTTGTAGTAGTAGTTGTTGTTGCAGCAGGCATTGCTTTCGCATCGTGACCCGCTTTACCAGCTTTGTGGCCGTGGCCATCTGCAAATGCTGAGCAAGAAAGAGTCAATGCTGCGATAGTGATAAGAGCTTTCATGGTATCTCCTTTTAAACCTCTTGTGTTCAAGAGGGTTGTTTTTGTTATGTAAAAACTGTGCGCCTGTCCTAATACTCAGTCAAAGAAGAAATGATGACTCTTGAGGTCATGACGAATGTGTCTGTCACGATCTGTCAGCCTTGATCTCGCTTCAAAATAGTGTCACATATTGAGCACTGTATGCGTATTTTAGTCGTTGAAGATCAATTAAAGTTATCTAAGTTTATCCAGAAAGGACTGGAAGAAGCTGGGTTTCTTGTGAGTGTTGCAGCCACATGCTCAGAAGCTGAGCAACTTTCTGCCGATCACGAGTTCGACTGTATGGTCCTCGACGTAATGCTTCCCGATGGCACTGGCCTCGATTTAGTACGAACATTTCGGCAGCACGGATATTTAAAACCTATTTTACTATTAACTGCTCTGGGCGGAACTCAAGATAAAGTCAGCGGTCTTGATAGTGGTGCTGATGATTATCTAACAAAGCCTTTTGCTTTCGATGAATTACTCGCCCGTATTCGAGCCTTACTGCGTCGACCACAAATGGGTTCAAACATTGGCAAAACTTTATCCTGTTTAGATCTCAAGATGGATTTGGTGGAAAGAAAAGTGGCGCGAGCGGAGCAGCCGATTGATCTGACTCAAAAAGAGTTTTCTTTGCTGCGCTATTTATTGCAAAACCGCAATCGACCCATTTCCAGAACCGAGCTTCTGGAGCATGTTTGGGATGTTCATTTTGATCAAGGCAGCAACGTCGTCGATGTTTATATGAATATGTTGCGAAAAAAAGTAGATCATCCGTTCGAGAAGAAGTTGCTTCATACCGTTGTTGGCTACGGGTACGTTCTAAAAGAGGGCGAATAAAGTGACTGACAGACTTCAATTTATTGAGGTTCGACTTGTTTAAAAGTTTACGATTTAAGCTTTTGTCTATCTTCCTGACAGTATTTGGTTTGTTTCTTTGCGGTTTAGCTCTTTTCTTTTATGAAGGACTCAAAACCACGTACTCGACCGAGTTTGATCGCTCTCTTTATAACCATATTATTGATGTATCTGCCAGTATCGACTTCACCTACTTAGGTCAATTGATCGTACAAAAAGATCCGCTAACAGAAGACAAAAAGTTTTTCCCATTTTCATTGGGCCAATCACTTATGCAAATTCGCGATATGAACGGAAGGCTTCTTCTATCTTCACGAAAAATCGCAACCTACCCACTTCCTTTCGATAAGAAGCGCATGACAGAACTTGGAGAACATGGGTACTACTTTGAAACACTACCGCGAACATTATGGCCACCAGCACTTGAACTGAAAGCTGATTATCGACTGTTACAATTTTTGGTCAAAAAAGAAGGCTTTCCCCCTTTGGTTATTCAAATGGCTGCTCCCCTGACCGCATTAAAATCTGAGATTCGCTATGCACGAGACTCACTTTTATTAATGGTTCTCCTGGTGCTTTTATTAGCGGCCTTACTTTCATGGTGGATCTCGCGTGGACTACTAAAACCGATCGACAACATGATCGTAACTGCGCAAAATCTGCAAGCCTCTGATTTAAAGGCTCGAGTTCCCGTACCTAAAGAGTCGGAACTTAAAAACTTAGCCCATGCTTTCAATGGCTTACTCAATCGCTTGGAAACCGCATTTCGCAGCCAGGAGCGATTTGTTTCAGATGCTTCTCACCAAATTAAAACTCCGCTCGCTATTCTAAGAGGCGAAATGGATGTGATGATCAAAAAACCGCGCTCGGAAACCGAGTGGAATCAGTTTGCAACTAGCGCTGCACAAGAAATATCGCATCTTTCAAAACTCGTAGAAGATCTTTTACTATTGGCTCAAATGGACGCTGGCGGAAACCAATTCCCTCTGACAGCAACCCCTCTAGATGAAGCTGTATTTTTAGCCATGCGAAGACTGGGCTCTAAAGCGAAAGAAAAGAATGTAAAACTCGATTTTCAATTCGCAGAAGAAAATTATGAAAGTTTTCTTGTGAGTGGACATCTCGAACTTTTAAATATGCTGTTTTACAACTTAATCGAGAATGCGATTAAATATTCTCCTACGAATTCGGTGGTGTCGATTCAGCTCAAAACAACTGAGCAAACTTTTATCGTCAGTGTCACTGATCAAGGACCGGGTTTAAAAGCCGAAGAGTTGGACCGCATATTCGATCGCTTTTATCGCGCACCTCATCAAAGCCCTACTGAAGGTCATGGCCTAGGATTAGCCATTGCGCATCATCTAGCTGAAATTCATAAAGCTTCTCTTAAAGTTGAAAGCTCACCAGGCCATGGGTGCCGCTTCATTTTTGAAATTAAAAAACTTTAATACGGTTTTAATCAGGGTTTAAGGAGCATTGGCTATAGTGGTTCTACAAACCCAAGCAACCCTTTCCTTAAAAACATCCCTCCTGAAACAAACCTCGGGCTCTCAATAAGAGAGAGCCCGAGGCCCTTTCTTATACAGCCGGATATCGCGTATACCTGGAGCCCTGTATACCTGATATCTGGAATGGTGAAATTAAATCCAATTTCTTTTATGAAACCAGTACGCGATAAGGCCCGTCACAACCGCCATGAAAATTAAAGCTCCGAAGTATCCGTAAGGATTCTCTAACTCAGGCATATATTTAAAATTCATACCGTAAACACCAGCAATGAAATTCAGAGGTAAAAAGAACACCGAAAAAATTGTGAGAATCTTCATCACTTCGTTCGTTTTAAATGAAGCTTCGTTACTACGCTGAGAAGACAGAGAAACATGCAGGTTTAACAAGCTTGTTGTATTTTCCTGAATCTCTTCTGTGAAAAATGAGCAGTGCTCCACACTTTCTCTTAAATCTTGTAAATTCGAGGAAGAAATCGTTGTCACTGACGACAGCTTGGTGACAACTTCGTTGGTTAATTTTAAAATACGTCGAAACACAGATGCTTTTCTTTTTAAAAAATATCCATCGCGCACAGCAATACTGACATGTGGATCAAAAATTTGCGTTTCAAAACTTTCAAATTGTGTTTGCAGAAAATCAATGGGCGTTTCATAGGTCACAACAGCACTATGAATCAACTCAATCAATATCTGTGGCAAATTTGCTTCTGCCACTGCTGAGGACGAGTACGTCTCTTTGATTCGTGTTAAAAAAGCCTCTTCCTTGCGATGTATACTGATTAAAAAATCATCAGCAAAAAAGATGGCCACCTTGCGCGTTAATTCTTGCACCGTATCAGATTCACTCAAACACTGACTGTCATAGGCACGTAAAATGAGGAAAATGGCGCCCGGCACCTTTTCGAATTTAGGTAAATGTTCTGGCTCTAAACAGTCCTGAACGAGGTTCGGTAGTAGACCGTATTGCTTCGCGATCTCTTCCAACTCTTTTTGTGTCGGATTGCACAAATCAATCCAACGTCCTCGTCCCGGCTGATCCAAAATCGTTTGAATCATCCAACCCCCGCATTAATTTCATTATCCCTGTATTTTCTACTTTGTAAAATCTTTTAGTTACGATAGGAATTATAGGTCCTCTTTTTGAGGACACAATTTAGGGGGGATAAATGGGAAGAGGGATACTTCTGTATTTGTGTCTATTGGCGCCAGGTTTTGCGTTTGCTAGCGACTTACCTTACTTGGATAAAGATTTTACCTGCATCGAGAAAAAAGATGCGGAAACCTTTATTGAAGAATTCAATATCGACACCTCTTCTTTTGGAGGACTCGAGCTCTGCTCTTCAAACGTCGATACAAAAAAACTTTTAAACGACTTAGTTATTGTGCGCGAAGGCCAGTTTAAAGGAGACGCGAAGAACTCTTTTATTAAAAACTTCATTCCACGCGACAACTATTACCCTTGGTTAAAATCAATGACCTATGGTGTGCGAAGAGGCCATGATGTTCCATACGCCACAGCTTACAATTCGGGTGGATATTTCACCATGCAAGATGGCTGGGCAAAATTAAGTACTTTAGGTCGAGTTGGCACTATCATTCACGAAGCTCGCCACACAGAAGGATACTCGCACACCTACTGCTCACAAGGGCCTTACCTTGATAGTCGTGTTTCTGGTTGTGATACTTCTCTTGATGCCGGAGGCTCTCACGGAGTGGAAATGGAGTATTACGCCCGTGTTTCTGAGCAGGGCACCAACTTTCACCCCGTCTATAAATCTATGGCGCGCTTGATGCTGCTCGCGCGTTCGAATTTTGTTTTCAATCGTCCCGCAATGAAAGACGTCGACACTGTTTTTGCTGCAACTGAACAAGACGGCTACATAGTTGATGACGGTGTTTTGAAAACTGTGGGTTTCGAACATAAAGATGATATGGTTTTAAAACGAACATCATCAGGCGCTGTATGGTTCGGACATGATCAAGCACTTGCTTTTGATTTCTATGCAGAACAAGAAAATTTTCAACTGCTTGAAGATGATTATTCTTATTTTAAAATGTTAAAGATGAATACACGCCCAAAAGATCTTATCGACATGGAAGAGTTTGATGTGGCTGGCCGACGATATTTGGTTGCCATGGACAAAAACAACAAACTTTATACCTATCATTTCGGCGTTGGTAACTGGTCGCGTGCTATGACAATTCCAGGAGCTGAAGCCGCATTCTTAACTTCTGTTGCACCTACTGGAGCCAAAGGTCTCTTTATTGTTCTAGAAGACAAAACAGTACTTCCATTTGATCCAGAAGAAGAAGTGATTGACCCGGCTTTAAACAAAAAATGGGATCCTGAAGTGAACAGCCTCGTGTTTCTTAATGGCGAATTATTAAGCCTTGGAAATGATGGCATCGTGAAGAAACAGAAAGATGGATCTAAAGTTCCAATGTTTGAAAAAGTAACCGTAAAACAAATTGTCAACGTACCGGTATATGATGTTTTCTAAAAAGATGTATTCTGGGCTGCTGATTCTATTGTGCGTCTCAGCCCTTGTTTACAATTTTAAAAATATTCAGCAGGGAATGATATCTCACTCCCCTTCAGCAGCCTCAAGTTCAACAATATTTTCTTCATCGCCATCTAAAATTGAAAAATTCACTATCGATGAAAAGATAGAAAGGCCATCAAAAGAACGACGTAAGATTTTTTTACGCGAGTTTGCCAATGAGTCTCGCAACATGGCGAAAATTGATGACCGCTCGAAAGAGACTGAGGAGCGCTTGATTGCGCGGGCTCGAGATTTAACTTCGGTCGAAATTGAAATTTTAAAAGAGATCTCGTCAGACAAGAGAGCCTCTGCAGATGAGAAGTTTTTAGCTGTTTTTCTGCTAGGCCATAATTCCCACCCAGAAGCCCAAACAGCACTCTGGAGAGTGGCACGAGAACCCGTCAGCGGAGACTTTAAACCCGATTCTATACTTTACCATCAAGAGCTCGTCTTACGCGCGCAAGCACTACTGGGATTAAACAGGCAATTACCGGAAACTCAGAGAAAGATTGAAATGATCGAGTATGCAAAAAATCAACGTGAACTCTTTCTCTCAAGACTCGCGTATCGTTTGACACGAGAATCCTCGAAAGCAAGCGTCGGCCCCTAACCAATATCGCGGTGCGTTTTTGTTTTCAGGAAATCTTTTCCTTCCATCGAGAAAAAACGTTTATAGACGCCACTTACAGATTCCCTTACAAAACAAACCAAGGGATCGAGGGGCTTTCCATGAATAAACTGATTGTTATTTTATTCGTTCTTTTTTGCTCGCAAGTCTTTGCGGAATTTAAATTACCTGAACTTGAAACCCCTGAACAGATCGAAAAGTTTAAAATCCAGCTCTTAAAAGAAGGACCTTGGTTATCAAGTTATGTAGGAGCCGTCGAGACCATTACCAAAGGTAGCATCCAGCTGATTCCTTTTTTGAAAAACCATCACACCTGGCAAATCCTCGCCAAACAGCGCCCAGCAGAACGCAGCCAATTTTTTATCGACGAACTTTATCCGGAAAAAAAGCTCATCCTTACACTAAAACCTGAAACAAAAGAAAAATGGATCGAAGAATTTCGACAGCTTTCGAGTAAATTTGGAAACAATCTCATCTCCAATGCAAGTCAAGAAGCCAATTGGCTTGCAAAAAATGATGTTAAAGCAATTATTGTGGGACTTATCAATTCACTACCCGCACACATGCGAGGAGATCTACATAAAATCCCCTCCACCCAAGCACAAATTGAAGTGCTCGCAGCCAGCGAGTATTTGACAGACCAAGCTCTGCAGAAAAACTTTCGAGCTCAGGCATTTGAATTATCAACTCATGACATTTCAAAAGATTTTCTTATGCGCTTTGCAAAAGAGAGCTTATCGCGCAAAGAGAATTTTGCTTCATTATTGAGATCCACCTGGATTCAGATGTACGGAGACAGTCAGCCCGATCCATTTTATGCAGACGATAATGCAAAAGAAGAATTCTTCCGCAAAATCGCGGCAAGTACCAAGTTATCAGAAAAAAAGATTACTGCATTTTTACAAAGATATACTGCCGATTTCTTCGATGAGCTCGCTTATGAAGAAGTCTTGACCACTGAGAACAAAAAAATAGGCATCATTGAAGTCACAGAAGTGACGCTGCCACTGGCCCTCATTCGTGGACATTTAATGCAAGATTGTAGTGCTGAGGCTTACGGATTTGCCTGCTCGCCAAACGAATATGCGTATCTTATTCGCTATAACAAAAAGCCCATAGCTTTTGCCGTAGCTACAGCAGTGAAGTCTGAAGACAAAAAAGTTTTATATCTACACGATTTTGGGGGTCATGGCGTCACATATTCTATTGCCAACCAAGTTGTGCATGCTTTTCATAGTTTGTTACCACAACTTGGCTTCGATTTATTGGCTATATCTGCAATGAATGGTAACATCGGGGCCTGGAGTAAAGTTTTTGCCTCGTCTATCTCAGAGGATTTGATTCCACTAGCTTATGAAGACGAAAATTATCGACGCCAGATCCAGACTATAACAGATTACCCGTACAACTATGATATGCCGGAACATAATAGACGATCCCACCTATTCAGACCGAATAAAGAAACACTTAAGAACCTGCAAATTCGATTTCAGAAAATTGCTCCTGATTATACATTTCCTGAAATAGATGAAAACAGTTATGACTCGGCTTCTTTTCTTTCTGCTCTTAAAAACTTCAACGCGGATCAATCAATACAAGCAGATCACGAAATCAAAACAGTTTACTATCAATTAAAAAATCCAAACCGCCTTAGACTCGTGGATTACTATGCACAATTAGAAAGACTATTTGCGGAACATCATATTAAATTTTCAGGTCATTTCGTTCAGGAGAACAGCTTTCTATTTTGGGATGGGCATTTAAACGCAATCGACTCGACAACTACCGAAGATCAGAAGTTTTTGAATCAAACAGCAAAGTACATGGTACAGTCGCTACGTTTGTTACCTCAACCACAGGTCGCAATTCACCTGCTATCGCAACAGCTAGATTTCTTTAAAAACAACAAACATTTTCAAAACTATTTACGATCATTTACCGGACGTGGCGCAAATGAGCCCGCGCAAGTCGAACGACTCTTAAGTTTAGGTATTGGAATTGAAGTGCTTAATAATGATCCTCAAACGCTTAAACGTTTACTTGAAATTGCAACGAACGATTTTCGCACACGCATTGAATACTTACTTAATTGTGAGAACCGATTAACTTCGACGAATAGATAAATCTAACTTTTGATGAAGAACTGTATGAGCCTTTAGCATTTCTTCGTATGTCTTTTCTTTTAATGCCGTCACATCATCTAATGTTAGGCCTTTAGTGGAAATCGGCGGCAATATCTTTAAATAGACTGTTCGCTTCCAAGCCCCAACATTAATTAATATTCCACCCTTTTCTTGAATCAAGTGAGCTCCTGCCAATATCGTTGGAACTATTGGCATCTGAGCTTGTATAGCAAAAATAAAGGGACCTTGTTTAAAACGGCCAAGTACAGGCTCCGGTTGCCGCGTTCCTTCCGGCGCCAAAGCAAAGGATTCTCCATTTTTTACGCGAGCGATCGAGTCCTCATAAAGCTTTAAAACTTGACCGCGATTGTTTCGTGCGATCGGCAAAACCCCAGCCCTCTTCATCGCATATCCAAAAATAGGAATAGAAAATAATTCGATTTTTGCGCCAAAACGAAAGCTGATAGGGACATAGGCGTACAGCACCAAAATATCCATAAAACTCATATGATTAAAAAGTATCAAAGAGCCTTCACGGGGAACATTTTCAGCACCTTCAACTTCGACATGGATGTTCGCTAAATTTAGAAACCATTTAGCCCAACCATAAAATGCAATTTTATCTTCGAGTTTGCGATTGTTAAAAATCACATTGGCCAAAATCATAACTGAGGCCATTACAATCGAGTGAATACCGAAGTAGAGAGACAGGAATATCCCTCGAATAAAAGTGACCGTTTTCATAAACATGGGCTAGACTGTAGCACAAATGAATGCACGATGGATCGTAATTTTTATTCTTGTTTTATTATTAGGGTGGTTTTTGTATCCATCTCCAGAAAAACCGCATTCTCCAACCGCATCAATTCAAGTCCAGCAACAAAAACCTAATAAAATTGAAAAAAAAGCACCGCCGGCCCAGTCGCATAAACCCGCCCTACCCCCTCAACCCACTATTACACCGGTCGCTATTTCCAAAAATGCACCCAAAGGATCCATTTATTTTAAAGTTCAAGATGGTTGGGCTGTGGCCCAAGGCGATATTTTGATTGGTAAGCTTGCGAATGAAAGTCGAGATTTGCAAGAGGGGTATTTTAAAGCAGATCGTATGAAGACCTGGCCCGAAAATGAAATAGCGGTAATCATAGATCCGCGCCTGCCTGACCCCGATAGAATCGATCAAGCTTTGAAGGAAATTGAAGCCGTATCTCCATTTCGATTTGTGCCGTTCACCGATCAAAAAGATGGCCTTGTATTTGAGCAAACTGATGAACTCTGCGCTTCTTATTTGGGGCGTGTCGGCGGCTTTCAGCCTATTGTATTAGCTCGTCATTGCAACAAACAGCAAATAATCCATGAGATTTTGCATGCGCTCGGATTTCCCCATGAACATTCTCGCCCCGAACGCGATCGCTTTGTAAATGTGGTTTGGGATAATATCATTGAAGATTTTCGACCCCAGTTTGATTTGCTGCCCACCGAAATGCTACCCGTCGTTTTCCCGACAAATTTTGATTATCAGTCCATTATGCTATATCCCAGCAACGCATTCGCAAAGTCTAGCGAGCTTTTGACCATACAAAGTCTCGATTCGAATCAAATGATTGCGCCGGTACAAGATGGATTAAGTGCTGTTGATATACAACGCCTACATTGGCTTGCAAATTCCGCCAAAAGTCCAGCTACAAAGACTGGACCTCGAAAAGATTGATCCTCAACACCCTCATTCCGATAAATAAACATGGCATTCAAATCAGCAAAATCTATTCTTTGGGAAACCATTTTACGACGCAAAAAAACACGATCCGAAGCTCAAATCTTAAGCTTCTTACATCGCGTTCCTTTTTTTTCTGAATTGAGCTTTAAACAAATTCAGAAGGTCGCAAAAATTCTTCACGAGCGTGAATTTAAAGTGAATGAATTTTTATTTGAAGTCAATCAACCAGGTGCTGCCCTTTTTATTATCAAAGAAGGCGAAGTCGCTGTTGAAGTTCCGCTAGACAACAATCAAACCGGACAATTAGCCATTTTAAAAGAGCGATCCTTTATTGGTGAGCTCGCATTACTTGACGATTCTCCGCGATCCGCTTCTGCACGCGCTTTAAAACCAACCCACGCATTTGCTTTCTTTCGCAACGATTTAAAAAAGCTAATGTCCGTAGATCCAGAAACCGCGGCTCATATCTATCGTGCACTTGCCAATGTAGTTGGCGATAGATTAAAAACAACCAACGATCTTTTAAGTGAAATACAAAATGAAAATTACCGCAATACAGGATCTTAAAAGCAAGGCGAAAGCTCGCCGATCGTTTTGGTTTCACACTTTAACTGGTGTGTTGGCCATTTCTATTACTCTATTTTTGATTTGGTCTTTACGTGCCCTGATATTACCAATGGTCATTGGTGTTTTACTGGCCTATATTTTTCGTCCCCTACTAAATGCCTTCCGCGTACATTGGCTACCTAATAGTATTCGAATTGCTCTGATTGCCGTTTTACTTTTTGGAACACTTATTTTAAGTGCGATTCAAATTCGAGAAAGCATCCCAGACGAATTCAGACAACTCGCCCTGATGGTTCGCATGCAGTACAAACTGAACGAGCGTTATGAAATCCTAATGGAGATTGATAAAAAGACAGGTAAAGGCAACATGCTTTACAGTCTTGTAGGACAAGATCTCAATCCATTACTTAAGAATTTTAATAAGCTGTTAACTTTAGATGACGAACAGAAAAGATTTTTTCTATCAGAAATCCAATTTGTAATGATGCAAACCGATCCCATGCGCGCACAACTTCTTATTGATTATCACAATGCAAATCTTGCACGCCAAAAACGCACACCGGCCAGTCTTTCAGAATTGGACTCTGCAGCAGCAAGCGGCACCACACATGGCAGTTCCAACTCGAACCATGCTTTAGCTGAACTATTGCACACATTCAGCATTTGGCTTGTGACACCTTTAGTTTTCTTATTCTTACTTTTCGACAAAGGACAGATCTTACGTTACATCGTTCGTATGATTCCTAATCGTTATTTTGAAATGTCTTTAACCCTAGTCTCGGAAGTCGATCAAGCGATTGGAAAATATTTGCGTGGCACTTTACTGGAATGTTTTTTGGTCGGAATCACAATGGTTATTGGCCTGTTTCTTATTGGCTTTCATTGGGAAGCGGCATTGTTAATTGGTATGATTGCCGGGCTTACAAATGCTATTCCATTTGTAGGACCTGTTATTGGATTAATCATTGGTGTGGCGTATGCGTTGATCGCAGAAAACATTCACCCCCTCATTCCGTGGATGACTCCAGATCATGTGTTCTTAGGGGTCGTCATTTTGGTTGGTGTTGCACATTTACTTGATAATGCGATTTTCGCCCCCGTTGTTTTAGGAAGCGCGGTGAACCTACACCCTCTAGTTGTGATTTTGGGAGTAATCGGAGGGTCACTTATATTTGGTTTTGCAGGTATTTTACTCGCCATTCCAACTATTGTTGTCTTTAAAGTGACTGTGGAAACCTTATTTCGAGAGCTTAAAGCCTACGATTTAATTTAAAACTCCTGATTTCACATAGAAATCCTATACTTTTCAAAAAATTCAGCTTTAAATATTATTATAACATTCGCTGGGGGCACTATGAGTTCACGAGTTCTTTATGGTTTAGTATTTTTGATTGCTACGACTGGCTGCTCTTCCTGGTTTAAAAGAAGTGATAAAGCGGTTATCCCACCTCCGGCCCCAGTTGAAAAAATAGCGGATGCCCCAACAACTGAACAATCTAATCCTCCGGCAACAGATCCAAAGGCCGACAGCATTACACAAGCACAAACGTCTCCCGTTACATTGGCAACAAGCGAAACTCCACCCGTGAGCAATGAAAGCACAGACAAACCATGGTCATTTGAAGGAACCAATGGCCCAGAAGCTTGGGGAGACTTAAAACCCGAATACACCCTTTGCAAAACTGGCAAAACTCAGTCTCCGGTAAATTTAAAATGGTCGAAACCTCGAGCTGGTGGTGAAATTCAACTGAACTACAAACCTACAGATTTAAAAATGATCGATAACGGCTTCACCCTTGTTATCAACACTGAAGATGGCGGGTCTGCAATGCTACATGGTGAGCCCTACAAGTTGACTGAAGTTCGCTTTCGTACGCCAAGTGAACACCAAATATCTGGCAGCTCTCTTTCTTTAGAAGTTCAATTTATGCACCGGAATAAAAAAGGCGGAACTGCTGTTGTATCGGCCATCTTAATTGAAGGCGCCAGCAATCCAGAAATTGAAAAGCTGTGGCATGCATGGCCAAATATTAAAAGTGCGGAAATGGAAATCGCCAATGAAACCTTTAATCCCATGGTATTACTACCCAGAAAAACCACACACTATGCTTATCAGGGCAGTTTAACCACACCCCCTTGCACAGAAGGCGTAAAATGGTTTGTACTCAACACGCCAGTAGAAATTTCGAAAGAACAAATCGCGGGGTTTCGTTCGCACTACCCTAAAAACAATCGACCCGTTCAACCTCTGAATGGACGTAAAGTAATTAATTATTGATAGTTGTAGTGGTGGTCAATGTCGGAGCAAGAAATTTTTCTTCATAAAAACGACGCATACTGTTTGCCATAATGTGGATTTCCGACATTTTAGTTAGTTCTTTTATATCTTCACTGTTCACATCATTTATTTGAAACGCCTGTAGCTTTTCAGGAGATTGGCCAGCAACAATCAAACGAATAATAATGTTCAGCCACTCGATCTTCTCCACTTCTTTATCAATAGCCGCTTGCATATTTTCTTTTATCGCAGGACTTTTATGACGAAGAAACCCTAGACTCCGAACTGCTTCGTTGTAATAAAATTCAAGCATCTGCTCTTCGATGGATTTCATTTCAGCAATAGCTAAAGATTTTTTACCCTCTTCTTCTTCTTTAATTTTTAACAGCTCTTCATAGTTTTTAAATGTATACATACGAATAGATCTGTCGCCATCTAATATTTCTTGGAGATCTGCCGGATTCGATGTAAGTACAATTTTCTTAGGATCCATCTTTTGGTATTGATCCAACATTGCTAAAAAATCTTCAGCATTTCTTTTTCTACCGTAAGCTGTATAGTACTTTTCAAAATATACTGTCAGAGCATCATTGCGAATGGCCTGTCTTCGAGCCAGAACGGCTGTCAACATTTTGAGCTGCTTATCTTGATCTTGCGTTCCTTTTCCTTGATCAAATAAAGTCGCAATCCTTAAAATTTCATTTGTATTTGCATTTAAGCGATTATGTGTTTGCTGAATACGCATCTCTTTATATTTATCTGTAATAGCGTCATTAAACTCGTGAGGAATCAGCATCCACATCCCGCCACCCGCTAGGCCTCCAACAAATCCACATACTCCAGTTCCTAGGCCAGGCACTACAGAGCCAAGCATAGCCCCTGCCTTAGCACCAACAACCATAGAGGCCACCAAAGTTGTAAAGTGCCCGGTTGCTATTCGTAAGCGCCATGTATTGGCGACCAAATTTTGTAGGAACTCCGGTTTTTTAAAGTTAAAGATCATAAACATATTATCTAAAACTTTAATAAATATTTTTCTTTCTTGTTCAGTGGCTTGCTTAAGAAATATTTTATCAAAGTTCAATTGCATCGCGACTGTTATTTCTTCCTCTGAATCTAAATTAAATATAGCTTCTTGCCACAGCTGCATTCCAACTTCCCAGCCCACAAATGCAACTGTTGTTCCCATCGTGGAAAACACAAAACCTGTAAAAGCTTTTCCTGCTCCCGCTTGTCGCAGGTTCCAGCGTATAGACTCTAGTTGTTTCTTTAACACTTTTGAAAAAATGCCTGCACCCAGCAGCGCCGCATAGATTTCAAAGCTATTCACGATATCATATCCTGCTTGCACAGCCGAAGAACCAAAGCCCTTATTGATATCCGATTGACCTTTAATCGTATTGATACGTTGATTCTGATAGTAGCGTTGTACCATACTTAGTATAAAGATCTGTGTGATCGTTTGACTCGCATGAGATGGACCAGCCATTATTTTAGATGCCATTCGCTGCGGACTTCTTAAAGCCTCTTCACGAATTTCACGCACATCAAACTCTTTGTTTCCACCTGTATGAGCAAGAGAAACAGAGCGCCATGCATTTCGACTTAACGATTGGTAACTTAAGATATCATTTGTATAAATAGGACGACCAAAAGAAATAGTTTGCGCACTCAAACCTTGAGAGCACACAACAAGGGCAGTTAATAACGAGAACCACCACTTCTTAATCATCACTTCCCTTTTTCAATAATAGTATCGACTCTTGATTCAACTGGTTTCGATTCAATCATTTGTCTCATTGCTCTCATCATTCGTCCGGTTTTACTCATAGCCGCTTTATATACGACTTCCATCGCAACCTTATTGGTTTCTTTACTTGTTTTTAAAGTCGCCTCAAGCTGGCCACCATCACCGTTCGCATTCTGTTTAAAATCAAAATGAATAGAACTGCCGCGCCCTGGATCATGCTGATAAATTACTTCAGCTAAAAGTGTCAGTACTGTTTTTTGTCTGACGCGATCAAATGGACGTGCACCCATCGATGCATCGAAACCAGCTTTTACCATAGACTTTACAACCGTTGGTGTATAAGACACATGAATGCGCTTTGTTTCCCATGCCTCTTTAACTTGCTTATCAAGTAAAGAAGTTGCGATTTTCAAAGCTGTCTTTTCATTGATTGGGTTAAAAATTATCATCATCATCAGACGATTAATTACGGCATCAGCCCAGCCCATTCGCACTAACTCTCGTTTTAAAATCTCTTGTCCGATTTCGTCTTTGGATTTACCTTCAAGCTCTTTGATGTCAATTTTATACTCTTCAGCCACACGCTCAAGCGACCATACATCTCTGTAAAGCGCATATTCTGTGGCCGCATTGGTTGTAATCATAAAGGTCACATTTCTAAAATCAATAATTTCACCTTTATGATCATAGTAACCGTTATCTAAAATCCCCATTAAAGATTGGAAGACTTCTTTATGACCTTTTTCCACTTCATCAATAAGAATCAAAGCATACGGATTATTACGAACATACTCGATCAACTGGCCGCCGCCCTCTTTAAATCCTACATATCCTTCATGAGCACCAAAAAGCTCAGATACGGAATGGGATTCATTGAAGCGCTCAAAATTAAAATACTTCATATTCATTTCAGAGCCATACATAATACGTGCGATTAATTTTACTAAAAATGTTTTACCAACTCCCGTAGATCCCGCAAGCAACGCACTTTGTGGCTTTGTTCGAATCTCAACACCCGACATCGCGACTTTATATGCATCAACAACAGCCTTCAACGCTGTTCCTTGACCAAAGAAGTTTGCGTTCAGCTCGGTAATTAATTTATCAATAAGTTGTTTCGGTGAGGCACCCAATGTTTCGGGTGGAATTTTTGTCATTTCACTAACGGTACGAATTATATGAGACGTATCAATCATATTAAATCGATGAGCTGTATCTGTTTTAAAATATTTTACCCGTGCTTCAGCTTTAGGAATTCTTTGATTCTCAATTTCACTGGCTAGCTTCATATCACCTGACGCTTTTGCTCGCTTAAGTTCCGCTTGCCAAGCTTCTAATGTTTTTTGTGCTCCTTCCGGAGTTTTTTCCATGACTTCTTTGAGCTGGCCATCAACAAGATCTAGTGTGAGCTTAGCTTCTCGCAACTTTTCATTTAACTCCTCTACTTTCAGCGCATCCTCTTCTAGTGGGCTATTTTCTAAAGTAGAAATATTCTTTTTGTATATCTCCATTTGTCTATGTAAAGCGCCTCGCCTATCTTGCAAGCGCCCGAATTCATAACCACCTGTTTCTTTTTCGGTTTTTTCACGAGCAGCAGATTGTTTTAAAATTTTAACAGCCTTTGCAATAAGGCTTGGTTCACCGCTGAAGTATCGCACAGTGAGTTCAGCTACTTTTTCTACAGCCTCAGCACTAAACTCCATTTTTGTTTCATTTTGGATTTCTGGAAGCAATTTAAGAATTACATCCGAAATATGAGCTGCATCTACCTTTTTAGTGTAAATTACATTTTCCGTAAAAACAGGAAACTTTTTTAATTCATTGTAGCCCGTTTGAGTGGCCGTTATGAGGATCAAAAACTTATTGGAAACACGACTTAGCGTACGCGCAACAGAATCATCTTTTGCAATATCATCCGCATTTTCAATATAAAGAACTTTACTGCCATTGGCAGCTTCAAATGCTTGTACCAATTGATTCAACTTTGTTTCCAATTGCTTGTGATAACTTGTGTTAGAAATCAGGGCTCCAATATCAAGACGGTAAATCTCTTTTCCGTTTGTTAATTCACCGGCAACATATTCAAGCAATGTGTTTTTTCCTGATCCTTTATTGTTTACAATTGTAAAGGCACCGGCTCGTTGAGCTAAGGCTTGCTTAACTTTCATAACATCTTCACTTACACCCACAACCTCAATTGGAGATCCTGATGATTTCGCTGCCAAAGCTTTTTCTGTTAAATTCTCAGTGAGTCCTTTAAGTGCCTCATCAGGTCCCGCATACTCAGCCTGCTTGTCGACTTCTTTAATCTCATTACCATCGCGGTCTAAGGCCGAAAATGCCGGTGAGCTTAAAATAGACACGGCGACAAAAATTGCAGTCCATAGATAATTAAGTAACTTCTGAGCCATCTGACTTCTCCTCGATTGGATCCAATAGCTATTACAGCAAGGGATGTGCCGAACTGAGACAGTAAAATGACTAACTTTTAGACATAAAAAAAGCCCCCTATTTTAGGGGGCTTTCGTATCCGAATTGCGGAATCATAGAAGGTACCTTCGGATCTTCGGACGGATTAGAGGGATTTGGCCTCTGTTAGGAACTTGGTGATGTTCAGACGGTTTCCACCGCGAGAAAATCGAGCCATTCCTGGAACTTGATCGGAGCCCTTAGCCGAAGCTAGAACCGGGATCAATTCAGCGTAGCCAACGCGTGAGCCAATGCTTGCTTTCGCCAATGCAAGGGCTGCTGTCACGTGAGCCGCAGCGTAAGCCGTGCCACTGACTTTGCCGTATTGGTTCAAAGGTTTTGTTGTCAAAACATCTTCGCCAGGAGCTGAAGTCAACACGTTACGGAAGCTAAAGTTCGCCATAAAGCCAATGCTGTCAGAAGCATCCGAAGATGTGACAACAATTACGTTATCGAAAGAGCGAAGAACTTTATCCATTTCGCTAGAACCGAAGTCACCCATATCGTCGCCACTGCCGACGACAACAGGGACTTTCGCATCTTTCAATTTTTGCAAAGCTTGGCGAACCATTTCTAGTTCTGCACCCACTACATCTGCATTTTTTTGGTTTCCACCCAATTTCAACTGAACGTTTTGAATATACACGACATCCGATTTTGATTTCAAAGCCACATCAAGGGCTGAGATCAAATTTGGAACCGAGCTTTGTCCGTTGTCATTGATGTACTTCACCGGGTAAATCACCACATCTCGCATAATACCTGCGATCCCCAAACCATTGCCTTGACGAGCTGCAATGATTCCTGCAACTGCAGTTCCAGCACCATGACGATCGTAAGCAAATCCATCGCTCTCAACCACATCATAACCAACAACATCGTCAACCAAGCCGTTGTTATCATCATCTTTGCGGTTTAAACCGATCTTATCGCCAGGAGCTTGCTGTGTTAGTTCCGCTTTATTGATCGCGATTTGACCAATCAAATCTTCATGATTGTAATCAACACCGGTCGACAGAATCGCAACCTTAATATTGTAGTTTCCCTGAAGGGCTGCTGTTCCAACAGCCGCCTCATCGATTCCTACCTTTTTCAAATTCCACTGATCTTTTAGCATTGGGTCTGCTTTTTCTTGACCAGGAGGCACTGCCTTTTGAGACAAATCTGGCATTGGATCAACGTATTTACTTGGCTTAAACACGATCACTGTTTGTGTACAACCAATCAAAGAACCGGCTAGTGCTAATCCGCATGCCTTTAACCATAATGAGTTCATAACCATCCCTTTCTTCATTTTCCACCTCCGTTACCGGCGATGAATTCTACGCGATCAATTGAGTAACCTTCTGAATTAAATGTGCTGTAAGGTTTATTGCTTCCGCCCTCATCAGCTGATGCTTTATCGATTTTGCACGAGAACTGTCCGTTCTTCGCTTCAACTTCGAGAGCACCTTTTTGTAAACAGGCCTCTTCAGATGATTCCATCTGCATACCCATTGTTACTGTTTGCACCAACGAATTCACGTAGCGAACATAGACTGTGTCGCCTGGAACAATCGGTGATACGTAGTCGTGAGTTTCAAGTTCTTCCACTTGACCAATCAAACGGAAGTTTTTGTCATAGATGTAGATGCTGTCGTATGGATCTTGCGCTTGGATAAAGTCGAAGTGAACGCGAACGGCTGTTGCACCTTCAACTTTGATCTCTTGCTTGATATCAACAAGATCTGTGCGGAATGCTCTTTGATCGATCACTTTCGACATACTTTGCCATGGTGAGTTCAAAGTTGGGTTATCGCCCGACTCCGTGACCGCTTTGTAAGCATTCACGCGACCGTTAGAAACCGCTTTTCCAACTAACGATTGTTTCACGTCAGATGTTTTCCACAAGATCTCTTTTACTTTCTCTGGGTTACCTTTAAGTGAAGGATTTGCAGCTAACATAAGAGCCACTACACCAGACACATAAGGAGTCGCCATCGAAGTACCTGACATAACAGCGTAAGGCTCTGCACCCTCGCTTAACGATTGAGGAAACAAAGAAAGAATCGCAACGCCCGGAGCAAATACATCCACCGTTTGGTGACCGTAGTTACTGAAAGCCGCTGGGTTATCCAAGTTGTCAGAAGCACCAACTGTGATGATATTCTTAATTGGATTACCTTTTGAATCTTTCTTGTAACCAGATGGGAAGTTCTTATCTACATCTGTGTTCTTACCATCGTTACCGGCTGCTGCTAAGAAGATCACTCCTGCTTTTTGCGCGCCTGCAATTGCATCTTGAATCAATTTTGATTCTCCGCCGCCGCCCCAAGAGTTCGACATGATATCCACTTTCTTGCTTGTTGCGTAATCGATCGCTCGAGAAGCATCAACAGAAGATCCACCCATCGCACCTAAGAAGCGTACGCACATAATGCTGACGTTCCAGTTTACACCCGAGATACCAGTGTCATTGTTCGCTTGCGCGCCAATTGCACCGGCACAGTGAGTTCCGTGACCGTCTTCATCCATTGGATCTGGGTCACCTGGTTTTCCGTGCCAAAGAGATGTGCGATCAGAAGAAACAAAGTCGAAACCGTAAACGTCATCAACGTATCCGTTTCCATCATCGTCCACACCTGCCACACCACCGTTTTTCGGTGCTTCTTTTTCATTCACCCACATATTGTTTTTTAATTCTGGGTGAGTGTAATCACAACCTGTATCGATCACGGCCACCACAACATCTTTTGAGCCTTTAGTTTTCTCCCAAGCTCTCATGATGTCCATGTCGGCGCCTGGCTCACCAGGAATTCCATGCGGAGGGCTTTGACCGATATTGTTCAACGCCCATTGCTTAAAGAACTGACGATCTTTCGGCCATGCAAACACGTCTTTGCTTGCAAAGGTTTCAATGATGTAGTTCGGCTCAACGAAATCAACTGCTGACTTAACTGTATTTTCGATTTCAGAGTACGACACATTGCCTTTACTGATCCCGTGATACGTTTTTCGCTCTTTTGATATTTCGCGAATTTCAACCTGAATACCCTTTGCATTCAACAATTCAGTTACTTTCACTGGATCACCACTGAAAGCAAACTCACCATCGATAGTGGTTTTCTTAGCGACTGGTTTATTTAACAGGCTATATCCTGAATTTTGATTCGAGGTACAGCCCAATACAAATACAGTTGCGGTTAACGCAATTAAGATTTTTGATTTCATTGTAACACCCTTTCGTTGCCTTGTCTTAAGTAGCGAGCAACACCAACTAACATTCTTTGACGGGTCATAAGTGACGCCGCCATTTTCGTGCCGCCTGCGCCGATTTCTCCAGCTACAGGAACAGGTACGTGGAACACTTCCATAAATTTCATTAGACGTTCTTCGAAATTGTTACTGTTGATCATGAATCGCGAAGTCAAAGTCACTTCCGAACCGTCATAGGAGCGGCTCATCTCGAAAGAGATCTCTTGCTTGTTCTTCATTAGGTTACTGACATCGATCGGAGACGCATAATCGCCGTAAACATTCAGAGGACCTGTTAACTTCACTGAAGAAGAAAGGTAGCAACTTGTAAGAGAATCCGGATTTGTCGAAGCTTGCGCTTTACAAGCCTGATACTTTTGCTCGACGGCAAACATCAAAGATATTTTTTCCGGCAAAGACACGTTAACAAAAACATGACTTTTTTTAATCATGGTTGCGAAACCAAGACCCGAATACTCTTCTTTTGTTTCAACCCCTTTTGTTTCTTGAATGCCCGTAATATAGGCTGAATTCAAAAAAGCCTTCTTTAATGAATCCATCAGATAACCTTTCATTAAGGCATCTTTTGATGAATCACCCTTTAGTACTGACTTTGATTCTGCTGAGCTCTGATTGATACTGTACGTCGTTTTTAAATCAGTCGCTGCATTTGCATAAATGCTGGCTGATGAAATGACGCCGATCAGAGCGTAGATCGCTTTGCGCATGGCTCCCCCTTGTTTGTTGTTTACTTCTTAGATGCGTGGGAGCTGTTTTGATTTCCCCTTCAGAAAAGACTCCCCCGAATCTTTAAGTTCCTTACCCCTATTGCCAAATCTCTATCGCAAGATCTGGTCCAATTTTGGAACTGGATAACTAATTCAAAATTCTTGAGTCTTTTTCAACAAATTAATCAGCTTTTATTCGGTGAATAAGCATTTTCTTGAGGATTTTTTATCGTACCGTGAAAAATTTTTTACACATCATTCAATGCAGCAAATTTTTACATGAAAGTTTTAGTCGAATGCGACTCGGCGCGCATGTGTAAAAATGGCGTAATCAATTTTTAGAATTCAAACAAGTTTTAAGAAAATTTCGAATTTGTGACGAATTATTTTTGATTTTGCAAAATGAATTTAGAAATTCATTTTGCAAAAATAACAGATATTTTTTTGATTTTATTGTGCAGAAGGAGCTACGGAAGCTGTTGGACAATCAAACAAGCGCATCAAACGTGCATTATAATAAGTGCCACCTTTATCTAAGTTCCATGGCGGATACGGATAAAATTTAGCTTCAGCACATTGGCCTTTTTGAGCAACGGCCCACTGACGATCCACTGCACTAGCTGTGACAATTTCATTTTTTCCGTCGCGTATTGCGACCGCATAAGAGTATAGCTGAGCTGGATCGATGCGATCTACCGTACTTAATAGAGCCGCAGCCTCTGTGACTCGCTCGACAGACACGATTTCGCCCGTCACTGTCTTCACAAATATATAGCTATAATATCTGAAGAACCCACTAAATAGACCAATCACGATGGCCAAGATCACCACTTTAATCATAAAACCCTTAAATGCTTTCATATACATAGGTTGTATGTGAGGGCGGTTATTTTGTCTAGGGATGGCTTAAAAAGGACCAAAAACGGCCCACTGTTAGAATCATTACAGGCGAAAACAGATACTCATTATGCTAAATTACCTTCTCTAAGAGTCCCTAATCTGATGTTGGAGGCCGTTATGAAAAGTACCCTATTATTAATCTGCACCGTATTTACCTCTTTATCTTATGCTGCAGACCCTGTTCTTGGAGCTCGAGATTTATCAAAATCTCAAATCAATGCTCGTTTGCGAGCAGAACAAATACAACTTGAGATTAAGAAATTGAAAGATGAGGAGCAACTCATCCATACAAATCAATCTATTAGCTTCGAAGAGTTCGCGAATATTATTGCAGAAACAAAAGATGCATTCAACGGCTGTTCTGTCGAGATCAAACCCGCTGCAGATCGTTTAATTCTGTCCGCAGCGAAAGCAGATGGTAAAGTGACCCAAGCTATTTTAGATCCTGAACAAGTGAAAGCCGGTGAGTTTAAAGCTTACGGACAAATCTTAAATAATGGCGATCGTTACACTCAGGTCCGCGGCGAGTTTCGTGCAGTGAATGGAAGAAAACATATTATCGAGATCGAATTAAATGAGAATGGAACTGCTCGAAACCTGAACCTAGTTTTGCACTACATATATAACGAGCAATATGACAATGCCTTTCGTTCAGGCACATGCTTAGCAAAATAATTTAAAACGAAGCACTGGCCACAGCTCCCAATGAATCAAAGCTATCAAAGTAAGGCATCACGTTCCAGCTGATGCCTTTATTATTTTCAGGCTTATGAATCTTCGTAAAAGCCATCCCGGTCGCATAACCTAAAGTTGCCCCGAACAATACATCACTTAGGTAATGTACTTGTCGTTGGATTCGTGAATAACCCGTCATGCCGGCTAATATTAATGTAGGAACTCCAACAGTAGGCCCATAACTTTCCATCATCACAGCGGCGGTCGCAAATGCAGTCGACGTGTGACCCGAAGGGAAAGAGGCGGAAGTGCGCTTGGTGTCTTTGCCTTTTACCATATCGTAAGGCCTGTCGCGATCGACAACGACCTTCAAAGTCGATGTATAAATTAATGTCGAAGCCAAAGCCTCCAAATGAGCTGTTCCATCTCGAAGAGCCTTGTCATTTGGTCCCCAAACACCCACACCTAAAGTGATGAGTCCAATCCCCATTCCTGGTAGACCCGTTCCCATCACATCACCAATCGAATTATAGAATTGTTCTTTTTCATGATGGTCAAAGTGATTGCGAATACGGTGATCATAATTCAGAGCCACCAAAGTCGCCGCACTACCCGTGATCCAGAGCCATTTCGTCTCTTGGCTAATCACTTCTTTGGATCCATCTTTAAAATCTTGCCAGGGGCTATAGGCCCATGAGGAAACACTCATGAGAAGAACAAAAAGTATATTCATAAGGATTGGTCATATCTCAATTTAAGATATTGAGCAAATGCTGCAAGGCTTCTGGACCTATGGCCGTGTGCTTCCAAACTCCAAAAGCCGATGAGTAGAGGTCGCCATAGGAGCCGGACATTTGAAAAAGTGGATTTCAAAACTCATTCACCAATTTGACCTTGAAAAACAAGATGCGGATTCGCCCTCTGGCATTGATCCGGTTAAAATTTCTGAAGAACATGCGACTCTTCTTTACATCATCGACACTTACAATAAACATCTGATCGACATCGAAGGTCACCCCATCCGCAAAATGCGCGAGATGTTCGACGAGTACGCCAAACAATTAATCACTATGGAAGGCGAAGATCGCGATAAGATCTTATTTCGCTTTCGGCAGTTTTTTGCCAGCTACCGCATTGATGAATGTTCATACATAGAAAAGACTTTTGATGATTTTCGAGGAATTATCTGGGATTTCGTTGAGCAATTGAGCGATGACTTCAAGGCAGAACAAAATGAAAACGAAGAGCTAAAATCCAGCTTTGAAGAACTCAAAGAGGCCGTCGAATCCAACTCGATCGAAGCACTTAAAAATCAATCACGTAAATTTATAGATTCTTATGTCGAAAGACAGTTTCATATCGACAAGCGTCGTGAACATAAAGAAAAAAACCTATCGAAGAATTTAGACGTAGTAAAACAAAAACTGGTCGAAGCCAATCAATCGATGCGCCTCGACCACCTCACTTCTGCATTTAACAGAAAAAGCTTTGATGAACATATAAAAACTCATCACCGCATGTTTGCCCTTGAAGAAACCGACGTGTCCCTTCTGATGCTCGATATCGATCACTTTAAGCGCATTAACGACACTTACGGGCACCCCATGGGTGATTTCGTTCTAAAAGAATGTGTTCGGACATTAAATGAAGTGTTTAAAAGTGAAAAAGATTTTGTGGCCAGAATAGGCGGTGAAGAATTTGCTGTGATTTTACAAAACTGCAAACTTGAAGACGCCGTTAAAAAAGCCCAAGAAGCCATGGATAAAATTCGCTCAGAACGTTTTATTCACGAAGGGGCCGAGTTTCGCTTTACCATATCTTTAGGTATCTCACAGCTCACCCGCGGTGAAACTTTAGAGCAATGGATGAAGAGAACAGACGAAGCCCTTTATAGCTCCAAGAACAATGGCCGCAATCGCTATACAATTGCCCAACACCCGTCACAACCTCACAAAGCTGCCTAGAGACTAGTCAGCTCTCTGTTAAGCTCTACAGTCCCGTTACGTTTACAGATAGACGCCAAACGCATGACGTTCATTCTCAAATCTAATTAATTTAAAGCTGGCCCAAACGCTGCAATGGGTGCTTCGGTATGAAGTTTATCGCATTGCTGATTATCATTTTATTTTCCATCGAAGCCGAAGCCGCTGTTCATCTCTTAAAAGGTAATCTAATTGAAAAGCGTCGATTTCAGATGGGATCAGCAGTTTTAGAGCTCGTCTACGACAGTCACTCTTTAAACAATGGTCCTTGGGGTTTTGGCTGGTGCTCAAACCTCGAAGAGGACTGCGTTCAATATTATAACTTAAAACCTTTTTCTGGGGTTCGTCCCACCGTTTCCAAATCCTCCACCAAACCTTCCACCCTTCTCACCTCTCAAGGCGAATGGATTCGCCTTTCTTTTTCTAATCAAAACTTGGTGGGAATTCAGCATTCGAAATCTAGTGAAGAAATCTATCAATATGATGATCTTCATAATTTAACTCAAATTACTTTTGCCGACAAAACCACTAAAACCATTCTTTATGATCGCTTACAAGATCTCGTTCTATCCGTACAAGGTCGAGGCCTTTGTTTCGAAAAATATATTTATACACGCGAAAATGCCCAAAATCTTTCAACAACGGTTCATCGCTATTGCCAAGACGAAGAACCGAAAATTTCAAAATACGATTTTTTTTATAAAGTCAGCCAATTGGAAGAAGACCGTTTACTGAAGTGGAACGTCATCCAACTTTAATCAGGAGAAATTATGTTACTTCTTTTATTCAGCCTGCTCTGCCGAGCGGGAGCGGAGACGTCCGTTACAATAGCGGTGATTGATACTGGCGCCGATATTTCTCATCCTCAATTGCGCGATCATATTTGGGTGAACACCAAGGAAATTCCAGGAAATGGAATCGATGATGATCAAAATGGTTTTATAGATGACGTCAATGGGTGGAATTTTATTTCCGACAACAATCAAATTAAGGATCGACATGGGCATGGCACGCATATCGCCGGCATCATTCAATCTCAGGCTCCGAAAGCGAAACTGATGATTTTAAAATATATGGACCCCGAATTCGCTCATGTTGACGGCTTAAAAACCACCGTTCAAGCGATTTACTACGCGATTCAAATGAAGGTCGATATTATCAATTACTCGGCCGGCGGATTAAAACCCAATCCCATAGAAAAAAGAGCACTCAGGGCTGCAGAGAAAGCCGGCATCTTAGTCGTCGCCGCCGCAGGAAACGAAAGTTGCAATTCGGATCAGCATGGCTTTTATCCAGCCGATTATGATCTTCCTAATATTTTGTCTGTAACGGCCATTGATGAAAAACGAAAACTACTATCAACAAGTAACTTTGGAATACAAACCGTCGATATCGCAGCTCCTGGACTTGAGGTTCGATCGACTTTGCCCGGAGGAGCGTGGGGATTTATGACGGGCACTTCTCAAGCCACGGCATTCGCCACAGCTGCGGCAGCGCGATTGATCGCGTCCAATTCACAATTCAGAAATCCTGGCGTTTTAATTGAACACTTACTTGCAACTGCTGAAAAAGAAATAGGATTAACAAAAAAGATTAAAGCCGAGGCGGTTTTAAACTCAAATCGATCCTTAGCAATGAAAAATCGAGAAATGAATACTTACGGAAGACGAACTTTGATTCCTGCTCATTTCGATCAATCCCAATTCCTTTCAGACCCGGATACGATCGAGATCAACCGTAGACCTGCGAAGAACTGAATTGCCTCCATAGCGGATTGAATGCATATTATGCCATGACTTCAGATCTTCACTGCCCTCTTTGCCTTGGTGCAACTGTTTCTTCTTTTGGAGAAAAGGGTCTGTTTTTTCGTTGTTCGATTTGCGATCTGACTTTTAAATCACCCACCACTTATCTTGCGGCTGATAAAGAAAAATCACGATACGAAACGCATGAGAACTCGATTGATAATAAAGGGTATGTGAACTTCCTAAATCCCGTGGCAGAGGAAGTGGCTCGACGATTGCCGTTATCTTCCAAAGGTCTTGATTATGGCTGCGGCCCTCAACCCGTCCTTGCTTTGATGCTAAATCAAAAAGGATATGAAACCGGATACTATGATCCTTTCTTTTTTCCAGAAGGTTTAAAGACAACTAAAACATTTGATTTTATAACGTGCACCGAAGCAGCAGAACACTTCTTTAAGCCTAGTCAGGAATTCGAAAGAATGTTTTCTATATTAAAACCAAAAGGAACTTTAGTTTTAATGACTGAATTTTTAAATGAGAAAACGGAAATTGAAACTTGGTATTACGCCAAAGATCCGACTCATGTGTGTTTTTTCTCGGAAGTGTCTTTACGTTGGATTGCAGAAAGATTTGATCGAAATATTGAAATTATCAGCCATCGAATCGCCGTCTATAACTGATTAATATTTTTTAGATCTTTCTATTTCAATCACGGCGCGATCAGCTAAATTTCGTGCATCTATAAAAATGGATGTCTGTGCCTCTCGCAGTACTTCAGTCGCTTTTGAAACAAGCTCAGAATTTTTACTGTTGGATGCTATTTTTGAAATAGTCTCAATCGCCCCTTTACGAACAGCAAGAACAGGAAAGCGCACGCTCGAACGCAAAACTTCTACAGCCTTTACTTTTACTCTTAAAGACTCAGACGCCACACCAATCTTTTCAACACTATTGATCGCCGGCGAATGGACGGATTCCAACATTGAATTTAATGGTACCGCTAGCAAATTTAAAGCGGCAAACTGAACTTCCCAGCAGCGCGACGTTAATGCCACTTGAGTCAAAGCCTCAATGGCTTGTAGGCGCGATTGAAACGAATGGCCCTCTAGGGGTTGCTTGTAAACATCAAGAGCTCGAACTTCTGATACATATCCCTGCCCACACTCAGCTGATGCAAAAGAAGAAATAAATATGGCGACAAGTAAAAGTAAGGATTTCGTCACAGCATCACTCCTAGATAGTGTTTCGATATATTGAGTCTTATTGCAGAATATATGCCTATAAAGGAGCCGTTATGGATACTATCACCCTTTATTCACAGTAATCCTTACCTTGGTGTCTATTTTTTTGACGACAAAATCGAACGATTCCGCCCCTGCGTTGTGTACTGAAGAAGTACTGCTGCTAAGACGAATTGTGAAAGTTATGGAAGTTTTTATGGAGATGGTGGCAAGAAACTAGAAAGGCTGCGCGCCCTGAAGCAGAGCGCGCGAACTTGCAATCACTTAAGGTGTTTGCTGATGTGTTTTGTCATTTCGAACATGTTTACGACGCTTTTTCCACCGAAAACGGCTTTAAGCTTCGCATCTGCATTGATGTTGCGACGGTTCTTAGAGTCTTGAAGACCGTGCTTTTTGATGTACTTCCAGATAGCACTTACAACTTCTGTACGTGCGCGATCGCCAGCACCGATAACTTCGGCAAGAGCGTCACTTACTTTCAATTTTTTCATGAAAGCCGCATTCGGCTTACGCTTGCTTGCTTTTTTCTTTGGAGCGGCTTTTTTAGTCGCTTTCTTAGCAGCTTTCTTAGTTGCTTTTTTCTTTTTTGCCATGAGAATCCCCCGATGGAAATGTTAAATAATAAATGCCCTATGCACTTCATAAATGATCATACGTTGAAAAATGATTTTGTCTAACTTTTCCTCTCGAAGAATAACGCCGAGTGCAAAAACCTTCGCATCCTATCCCACACAACTTTCGGGTTTTACAATCAAAAACACCCAGCAATTTTGGATCATCCCGTCCTTCACCACAAACAAACACAGTCAAGTAGCAAAATTTGCGTACTCTTTTGAGTGGAACTGAGAGGTAAAAATCTGAATGTATATCTTTTGATGGTACAGCTTGTAATGACCGTATAGTGACGATCGATGCCATGAGTCATTTAATTGTTTTTGAGTTATAGAATTCTCGCCACAATATGGTTATATTCACAGCTCTAAAAAACAAAACTTATTAGCAGAACAGGGACTATGTTAAACACGCCTGATATCGAACAAACAAATCCACCTCCTGTCATCGAACAGACCGCATCTGCTCGTAAGCAAGAGCGGAACTTGCTGTTCTATAGAGCCGAATTAACGAAATCCCTTGATCCTGAGATATTCAAACCCAATCCATGGCGTCTGCTTGGTTTTGGATTCAGCATCGTTGTAGCCCTGGCCTGTGCCGCCACGATTGTTCAACTGAATCCAATCTGGCCGGTGAAATTAATATTGGGAGTTGTACTGGGTTTGGCTACAGGGATTTTAGCGTTTATTACTCATGAGCTTTCTCATGGCAGTATTATTAAAAATCCACGTTGGCAGCACATCCTGAGTTTTTTTGGTCTGATTCCATTTTTTTTAAGTCCAACATATTGGGCTTATTCACATAACCGCCTACACCACGGAAAAGCTCAGAAATTAATTGAAGATCCAGACGCTTTTCCAACCTTGCGCATTTTTAAAGCCAGCAAATTCATGCAATTTATGTTTCCTTATACCCCTGGATCTGGACACAAACGCAGCCTACTTTATTTTTTCTTTTGGTTTTCATTTCACAACATCGTCGCCCAAGTTTATATGCGCTTTCGAAATCGTGGTTTTGACCAAATGAACCATCGCCTAATGACTCTTGAATTTGTAGCTCAACTGATGATCGGAGCAGCATATTTGGTTTATTTAGGCCCAAGTAATTGGCTATGGGGATTCATCCTACCCCTGATGGTGCAAAACTATTTATTGATGAGCTATATTGCAACCAACCATAATTTAAGCCCTTTGACTTCCGTCAATGATCCCTTAGCTAATACCCTCTCCGTCTCGAATCCGCGCTGGATTGAGTTTTTAAATGTGAATTTTGGTTATCATGTTGAGCACCATATTTTTCCAACTGTAAATGGCGTTCATGCGAAAGTGATTCACAAGCAATTACTTAAAGACTTTCCAGATGACTATAAAATCATGCCAAAATGGAAAGCGATACAAGCCCTTTATCGAACTCCACGCATTTATAAAAATGCGCATCAGCTGGTGCACCCCGAAACTGGCGCTGTACATCCAACGCTCGATTAATTGTAAAAATCAGGATCATTTCCGATAGCCATGACTTTCCCATTTTCTTCAAGAATCGGTCGTTTGATCGCTGAGTTATATTCTATGAGCAACTGCAATTTCTGGCTATCTGTAGCGGCTTCAAATTTTTCGCGAATTTTACGGTAAGTCGGGCCCTTCGTATTCACAGGCCAAGTATTCATAAAAGATTTCCAACGTTCAATATCCGCCTTCGATGGCGGCTGTTTTTTAAAATCAATAAACTCATAATCCTTATTGTTATTCTGCAAGAAAGTTCTAACTTTTTTTACCGTGTCACAGTTTGCTATACCAAAAAGTTGGCGTTTTACATTGTTTTTCATATTGAAGCTTTCTATTATGCCACCCATGAATAAGCAAAATGATTCTCATAGTCTCTCAATTGGATACCTGGCCTGGATCTTTGGTTTTATGGGGGCTCATCGCTTCTATTATGGCAAGCGCGTGAGTGGTACAATTTGGTTTTTTACATTTGGACTTATAGGAATTGGCTGGATTATTGATTTGTTCTTAATACCTGGCATGGACCGAGAAGCAGATCTGAAGTACACGGCAGGACCCATTAATTATTCGGCGGCGTGGTTACTGCTCGTTTTTTTAGGAGTCTTTGGAATTCATAGATTCTATATGGGGAAAATCTTAACCGGATTCATTTATTTGTGCACCGCCGGACTATTGGGCTTAGGCATCTTATATGATTTTTGGACACTCAATGAGCAACTGAGCGAATTAAATCGTGAGATTAAGGACCATTAGAACGGACGGCCTCTTGACTTATTTTCTGATTATAAACTGTTAGTGTTTGAATCAGTTGATTCCGATCAATTGGCTTTGTCAGATGGTCATCAAACCCGCTGCTTAAACACTTCTGACGTTCTTCCTTCATCACATGTGCAGTTAAAGCGATCATCGGCAATTTTGATCCTTGTTGACGCAACAATCGAGTGGCTTCGTATCCATCCATTTCAGGCATTTGCAAATCCATCAATACCAAATTAAAAGAACCTCGATTGATTTTTTCAATGGCTTCCAATCCATTGTTAGCTGTCTCGACTTTCGCTCCGGATAACTGCAACAATCTTTTAATTAATTCCTGATTATCAAGACTATCATCCACCAGCAAAATGTTCAGCTGCCCCAGCACATCAGCTCGCGCACGGCTGACGACTGGAGTCGCCGCTGTTTCATTCCAATCCACAATCTTAAATCTTGAGACGTCTGTTTGACCATGATCAACGGTCACCATAAAAGTACTACCTTTATCCATCATACTCTCCTGCAAAACGACATCTCCACCCAAAGCTTGCGCGAGTTTTTTTGAAAGAGCTAAGCCCAGTCCAGTGCCACCAAATTTTCGCGTGGTCGTCACATCCGCTTGCGTGAAAGGAGAAAACAACCTTGAACGCTGTTCCGCTGTTATCCCTACGCCCGTATCTGTCACCATAAAAGCCAATTTTGAAGGATCTTGCTCTGCAATTTTGATTTTTAGCTCGACCGATCCCTTCGCAGTAAACTTGACAGCATTGCCGATAATATTAAAAAGAATTTGTCTTAACCGTAAGGGATCTGTTTTTAACACGCTTGGAATCTTACCATCGGAGCCAACAAGAACTTGGACCCCCTTTTCTTTAGCCTCTAAACTTAGCAATGAAACAACGTCTGTAACAAGATCCACTATTCGAATATCACATTTCTCAATTTCAAGTTTAGCCGCTTCGACCTTGGAAAGATCCAAAATATCATTGATTAAACCCGAAAGTAATTTACCGTTACGTTTTATAATTTCGATGTTTTTTTTCTTTTCTTCTGCGGTCATTGTTTCATCTAGCAAAAGTTCGGAAAATCCAATGATGGCTCCAAGAGGGGTTCGAATTTCATGACTCATGTTTGCCAAAAACGCGCTCTTTGTTGCGTTCGCCACTTCAGCCGCTTCTTTCGCTGCTTTTAATTCGGACTCGCGCTGCTCAAGCTCTAAAGTTCTTTCACGAACACGAGCTTCGAGCTCTTCATTAAGGTTGCGCAAGCGCTCCGCAGCCTCTCGGATTTGAGTAATATCGCGAGTCACTTTAGAAAATCCAGTTAACTGACCCTGACGACCAAAAAGAGGACTTATGACAACATTCGCCCAAAATAATGATCCATCTTTTTTAATATGAGGCGCTTCGGCTTCGAAATGCCCGTGCTCGACGGCCAGCTGCAATTCACGTCTTTGACTGATAAATGGGCGTTGCTCTGACGGGTAAAGAATATGAAAATGTTGACCTATCACTTCATCCTCTTTGTATCCTGTGATTCGCTCGGCACCCAGATTCCATGTTGTAATATGACCCTTTGGGTCCAACATAAAGATCGCGTAGTCTTTTACAGCCTCGACTAAATGGCGAAATCTTTCCTCACTTGTTACAAGTTTTTCTTCGCTTTTACGTGCACGTATCAGCATCAGGCGCTGACCGACCGAACCCATTAATGCCAGTCCCAGTATCAAAAGAGTTGTTGCAATAACAGAGACCGAAAGACCTGAGGTCACCAATAAATTGTCCGCACGAATGATTTGGTCCGGGTCATGAATAAATGTGGCAGCAAACATCCCCGTGTAATGCATTCCTGAAATGGCAACACCCATTAACACACTGGCAAGAAAGAGCAGTGTGTGCTTTTCGGTCTTATCACGAAGTCGAAAACAAATATGCAGAGCTGCAAACGAAGCCACTAGGGCAATCACAATCGACAGAAATACCAACCCAAGATTCCACTCAATGTGGGCCTGCATACGCATCGAAAACATTCCAATGTAATGCATTCCCGCAATAGCTGCTGCCATTGCGACCCCACCCATGCTAATCGACCCCAATGTAACGCGAGGACGACTGACAATAAACAACGCCAGTGCTGAAGCCAAAACCGCGACCCACACCGATACCAGCATCAGTGGCACATCATAGGCCATATCCATGCCAGGCATTTCAAAGGCGAGCATTCCAACAAAATGCATACTCCAAATACCAACACCCATTGCCAGAGCCCCGCACACAAGCCACCATGCGCGTGCTCTGCCTTTGGCCTGCGTTACACTGTTAGCCAAGTTTAAAGCCACATAGGACGCGAAAATCGCCACCAAAATGGAAAGAATGACTAGTGATGGTATGTACCGAAATGGCATCGACATAAGCACAAAAGACTACATTTTTTAAAAATAAATGGGAAGTGATAATCCTATGAAAATACCTTCCTACTGAATCAATAAAATTTATTGTTAATTATGCAAAGCTTTACTTGAAAGGAAAATCCATCTAAAACACATTTTTTAAACAGGAGCACCCTATGCCAATTCTATTTTTAGGACTTTTTTTAACTTTTTTTAACAAAACAGTATCAGCTCAAATGCAGTCGGCCCCAACACATTGCCCAATCGGTGCTTGGGTGATTATCCTCAATGATCAAGGCCAATCCTCTCCTGAAGATATCGTAAAAGCCAACGAAGTGATAATTCGTGCTCAAGACGTATTAAAAGTTGTACGCATAACACCCGAAAGTGACGGAAGCCTTGTTTATAATTTGCAACGAAATCCAAAACTTTCTCAGAACAGCCAAGGTAAAGCTTTAGAAGTTCGAACCATCCACGCCATATTCGGTAGCTTTAAAGCTTGGCCAGGCATGAATTTTTATTGCTTCAATTAAAATCGGGCTACGATCCAAAACGCTTGATATAATTACATCTCTGACAGAGTGCTTCTTCTAACTTATGGTTTCTAAACCCTGATAATATTTTTTGCGCACGTGAATTTTGCAAAATCTCACGAACCGATTCGTTTTGAATATTCCCAAGCGGAATCTTTCCTTCTTTATCTAGACAGCATGGCACCACCGTACCATCCGCCAAGACTCCAAAATGACTGGAAAGACCATAGCAAGTCCCTTTTTCTCCTAGAGATGGAAGATCTAAAGTGGGCCAAGTGAATTCGGTATCAAAATGTAGATAGAGACGATTTAATATTTTTATACTTTTATTTCTTTGCACATCCACGGTGTCATTCAAGGTCAAATCATACTGATTTTCAATTCGCTCAAGCATCGATCGATTTTGCATGCCGGCCCCTAATGGCTCACTTAAATTCCAAAGACGAAAATTAATATACAGATCCGGGCGCTCGCTGAAAGCACGACTTGTAAATCGAAATATTTTATCCAAATAAATACCGGGATCCTTGTTTGGATAATTATCATGAAAACTGTGAAGGGAAAAATTGACTTGTCTTATTATCGGATCCAGCAATACCTCTTCTTTTGCTGTATTCATCAAAATACCATTCGTTACAAAGAAAACTGGCACCCGATACTCACTGCATATTTTAATAAATTCCGGAAGTCTCGGGTGAACTAAGGGATCTCCCATCAAGTGCAAAGTCACTTGTTCGGTCATGGGTGCCACCTGCTCGATCACCTTTTGAAACAATTCAACACTCATCATTTTCTTATCACGCTCAACGGGCGGACAAAAGCTACACTGTAAATTGCAGATATTGGTGATTTCGATATTGATTTTATTGAAACGACGAAGATTTATCACAGCCACAGAGATTAGCGAATGAAGTCCCTTTACACAAGCCGACCCGTTCTCAAAGAGAGTCTTTTATAGTTGTTTTACGTTGATGCGTGGAGCGGAGGTAACTCGACGATCTCAAACCAGTAGTGCAATAAGTCTTGGGTTATTTTTACAAGATTATCGAATGAGTTCGGCTTTACAATAAATGAACTGACCCCGTGGGCATACATCTTACAAACATCTTCCTGCGCATTCGACGTCGTCAAAACCACCACAGGAATATCCAAAAGATGGGGGTTGTTTTTGATTTCTTTCAAGGTCTCCAACCCATCCTTTCTTGGCATATTCAAATCTAATAAAATTAAACCAGGACGAGGACTATCTTCTGGTCTTTCATATTTTTCACGTCGAGTAAGGTAATTTATCGCATCTACACCATCAATGGCGAACTGTAATAGAGCCTGACTTTGACATTCCTGGAATGCATCACGTATCAAAAGTCGGTCATCCGCATCATCGTCTGCGACCAAAACAGTAAGAGACCTCGATCTTTTTTTGCACATAACCGCCCCCACCACATATGCCCCTTTTAAATTGCAATCTAATTACTAATGACCTAATTATTTTAATATCTCAATGTGAAAAAAATCGGTTTTTCCGAATTGTAAAAAGCGAATCGAGGACAAAAAATGAAAAGTGTCAATTACAATCAGTTGTTTAGTTTTTATGTTGTTGCAAAGTCAGGCTCTTTAAAAACCGCCGCTCTAAATCTTGAAGTTTCTCAATCCACACTGAGTGAACAAATGAAAATGCTCGAGAGAGATTTTGCCCAAAAACTTTTTTCTCGTGAAGGGCGCAGCCTTTCTCTAAATGGCTTTGGACGTAGATTGTTTAATAAAATTGAACCGCTTTACTCGGAAACGACAGATCTGATCGAGGCCGTGAAGTTAAACGAAGCAAAACCAGTTGAGTCTGTTGAAATTGGCATCACCACAACGATTGCCAAAATCTTTGCTTTTGAGATTTTAGAACCTGTGTTTAAGAAAGCAGGGACCTTTATTCGAGTCACAGAGTCCACCCCAGATGCATTGCTGCTGGACTTTAAAGAACAAAACATTGACGTATTTATCACCCATGAAAAACTCTCTTCTTCTCTCTTTAAAAGACTTCGCACCGTACCCTTAAAGCGACCCAATCTTGTTTTGGTCGGAGGAAGTCAATACAAGAACCTCGCCCTTAGCTTTCCAAGAGAACTTTCTGGCCATCCTTTTTTTCTTTTCACAACAAGATCCAAGCTGCGCTGGGAAATCGAAAAATTCTTTAAAGCCAAAAAGATCAGTCCTCAAGTTAAGGGTGAAATTGATGACCCAGAAATTATCAAATCTGCGGTTATCGATAATCTCGGCCTAGCTGTTTTACCAGAACAGTGTGTGCAATCGGAGCTGAACCAAAAGCAGATCTTCAAACTTGGGGTGTTGCCACAAAATGATCTTCATATTTATGCTCATTATTTAGGCGGAGACGTCACCCCAGCTCTAGCGAAAGTCGTAAAAGCATTAGAGACCAATTAGTTGAATCGAGCCCCTATTGAAACAGGAATAGTTCCTGAGACAAGTGGCCATTTCCAAATATGGCTCGATCTCTATTTTTATTTAAGATTTTCCGGCTAAGCTCTTTTCGCGAGCCGCATTGCGGGCTGCTGCGAGCTTTGCTTCTTTCTCTTCGGGAGACATTCCCCATGGAGATTCTTTTGGTTTGCCGCCACCTTTACCGCCTTGTTTGCCGCGGTTTCCACCTTTACGACTGCTATCTCGGTTGGACGACATTTTAATTTCAACTTTTTTCATTGAAGATGGATCCGGCTGAACCTCAGTAATATAACAAAGCTCTTCAACAACTTGAGCTCCAGCAGGAGGGTTTTGACCTTCATTTAATTTCACAACCTGTATACGAAGAATTTTTTCAGTGGACTGACTTGCAATTTCCATCGCAGCGACAAAGGCTTTCAGTTTATCACCCTCAAACTTAAATTTTTCGCCGATGGCAGTTTGAATTTCTTCAGGCGTCTTTCCTTCGGCAGCGAATGCGGCTTTTGCTTTGTTTCCTTCTGCTAATTTGGGGATCCAGAATTCGGTCACTGCTTTCATATCTTACTCCAAATATAATTTTTAAATTCTGGGATCCATGCCTACTTGTTAACCGGTAGACATGGGTACCGGAATGTAAAAACAAAGATTGGCGGGGTGGACGGGACTCGAACCCGCGGCCTTCCGCGTGACAGGCGGACGTTATAACCAACTTAACTACCACCCCGCACCAAAATTGAGCTCAGGAATATAAACTGACTCCGGCCCAAGCTTCAAGGTTTTTTAATAACTCCCCCGCGATTATCTTCATCAATTTGTGCAGCGCCGCAAGCAAAGCTATGATATGAGGCTCTTATGAAAGAACCGATCCGACTCACACAGACTGTGCAAAAAGGGGGCTGCGCTGCCAAAGTCGCGGCCAGCGAACTTCGGCAAATCTTAAAGCAGGTGAGCTTTCCTCCTCGCTCGAAGCAGGTGCTGGTGGATGGCGCATATATGGACGATGCCGCCGTTGTGCAGGTCGCGGATAACCAAGCCTTAGTTCAAACCTTAGACTTTTTCACCCCCATCGTCGATAGCCCTCGAACCTTTGGCGCTATTGCGGCGGCCAATTCACTGAGCGATGTCTATGCTATGGGAGGAAAACCACTGACCGCCATGGCCATTCTTGCCTTCCCGCTAACTACAATGTCTCACGATGTGATTGTGGATGTACTGCAAGGGGCCAGCGATAAAATTTTAGAGTCTGGCGCACAGTTTGTGGGAGGACATTCGATCGATGATGACACATTAAAGTTTGGCCTTTCAGTCACAGGAACAGTTCATCCAGAAAAGATTTGGAGCAATCAAGGCGCTCAAAATGGAGATGTTTTGATTTTAACAAAGGCACTTGGGACTGGTACTTTAACTGCAGGACTTAAGCGTAACGAATGGAATGAAGACGATATTCGCGACGCTCTCAATAGTATGGCTCAATTAAATGCGATATTCGATCTGATCAACGAAAAGCAGCTCTCACATATTCATGCCGCTACAGATATTACTGGCTTCGGATTACTTGGACACGCTTTGCACATTGCTCAGGGTAGCCGTAAAAGTTTAAGTTTGAATTTTAAAGAGATTCCCCTATTTGAAAAAACCCGCCTCTCATTAGAAAAGGGTTTTTTAACAAAAGCACATCGAACCAATCGCGAGTACGTCCAACCGCACACTGATTTTGCGGATTTGACCGATCTCGAAAAACAAACTCTCTTTGATCCACAAACCAGTGGCGGATTATTACTTTCCGTAACAAAGTCAGAGGCCCCGCAGTTGCTATCTCAATTGCGGCCACGCTTCCCTTATGCTCAAATCATAGGCGAAGTACAAGAACCCGCCTCCTCACCTCTTGTCATTCAATAAAAGAATGCACTATGCCAGGGAAGACAAAAGTTTGACTTAAAAAATCGCCACTTCTATTGTCGAAGCACATGAGATTTTCTATTCTGATTGTACTCATTTCTCTTCCTACTTTCGCACAAACTCCCGGCCCCATGACGCTCCGACAAGTTTATGAAGTGGCCAAAGAAAAAACAGAAACATTGCCTCTGAGCCGATCTGAAGTTCGTGAGTATGAAGCCCGCAAAACTCAGATCTTTGGCCGTTTTTTACCCAAGCTTTCTTTGGGTGCCAGTTATGAGAAACAAGATCGAACTGCGGGATTAAATTCTGACGAACAAACCACCTCCCGATTGATATTAACTCAGTCACTCTATGAAGGCGGCCGCGATCAAGCTGGACTGGACTCCGCTCACGCGCAACTACAGGCTCAAAAATACATTTTAACAGCGGCAGAAAATAATCTGTTCCTGGATGTAGCCCGCAGTTTCTTTTCTGTGCTTTCATCAGAACAAGATATTCGCAATATTCAAAAATCAATTGATCTCACCCAATCTCGCATTGGTGAACTTCGCAAACGATTGCAAGTAGGAAAAACTCAAAAAGTCGAAGTTCTAGCTGCAGATGCGCAAATGGCTGTGCTTAAAGCACAACTTCTGTCGGCACAAGGAACTCTCAATGTAAATCGCGATACTTTTGCCCGCGTGACTGGTTTGGACCGCATGACCGCGCTGACGGACCCCATGCGCTTTCCCCATGAACCCAAACCCATCGAGTCCTATTTAGCTGAAATTGATCAACGACCTGATATTCAAGCGCTGCAAATGTCAATGGATGCCAGTGAACACGAAATCCGCGCGGCCAAGGCAGGTCATTTGCCCACTTTATTGTTTACCGGTAACCGCTACCTTTCACAGTCAGGCGTTCGCGGATCCAGCCAACATGATTGGGATATCGGACTCTCTCTTTCTTTTCCCATTTTTTCAGGCGGAATTGTCAGCGCACGAGTGAAAGAAATTCGTGAGGTTGAAATTCAGGCGGAACTACAACTTAAAAATAAAAAACGGGTCGCTGAAGAAGAAATCCGTCGTGCTTATAACTCGCTTCAAAGCGCACTTGAACAAGTCAAAGCCCTTGAATCTGCACGAACAGCGACTGAAGAAAATTATAAAGAGCAGGTTAAAAATTACCGCTTCAGTCTTACAACCAACTTAGATGTGATCCAAGCTTTGAATACACTTCAAGACACCAATCGAACTTTAGATAAAACACGATATGAAGCACTTATAGCTTGGGCTCAGCTTCGAACAGCAATTGGAAACGTGCAACTTCAATCAAGGTAGGTCCAAATATGTCTGGCGGCATCTCCGAGATTTCAATTCGCAATCACGTTTTTGCATGGATGCTTATGGCAGCCCTGTTGGTTTTTGGTGGTATTGCTTTCAGTCGAATGGGCGTCAGCCAACTGCCCAACGTGGATTTTCCAACAGCAACAGTTAGCTTAACACTAGATGGAGCCGCACCGGAGGTCATGGAACTTTCAGTCGTAGATACGGTCGAAGGCGCACTAACTTCAATTCCTGGCATTACCAGCATGTCCTCCTATTCTCGCAATGGATCGGCTTACATCACTTTAGAATTCGATTTAGATAAAAATATTGATGTGGCCGTTCAAGAAATTCAAAGTGCCTTAAGCCGAGTACAAAGAAAGCTTCCACCAGACATGGATCCACCAACTGTAAGTAAATCCAATTCAGATGATGATCCAATACTTTGGCTGACGGTCAGCTCCGACGATCTGTCGCGCAAAGATTTAATGTCTCTGGTGCAAAACCAGGTTCAGGATCGATTTTCAACAATTTCTGGAGTTGGCGAAATTATCCTGAGTGGTTTTGTCGATCCAAACCTTCGCGTCTGGCTTTCGGGTGAGAAATTAAAGCAGCGAGAACTGACCGCGTCTGATGTGATCGGCGCGATTCAAAGAGAACACTCGGAAAAACCTGGCGGCCGCATTGAAGGAGAAGATCAGGAACTGAATATTCGCACTTTAGGCGAAGCTCCCACAGTACAAGACTTTGAAAACATCACCATCACCCGTCGTGCGGGCTCGATTAACTATCAACCTGTTCCGCTAAAAGCCGTAGCCGATGTGGAAGATGGAACTGCGGATATACGCAGCATCAGTCGTACAGATGGAAAAACTGCCGTTGCCATTGGCATTAAAAAGCAACCCGGATCGAATGCTGTCGATGTCGCTCATCAAGTGAAAGAGCGTATTCAAGAAGTCGCCACTCAGCTACCGGCCAATGTAAAAATCGCTGTTCGATTTGATAACACCAAATTTATTGAAGAGGCGATCGGCGAACTCACTTTTACATTGATTTTCTCGGCCCTTCTCACGGCACTTGTTTGCTGGATGTTTTTAGGCTCTTGGTCGGCCACAATTAATGTGGTGATGGCCATCCCAACTTCCGTCGTTGGAAGTTTTATTGCTCTGTATTTTTTAAATTACACTTTAAATACATTTACGCTATTAGGCTTATCATTAGCGATTGGTATCGTTGTCGATGATGCCATTATGGTTTTAGAAAATATTGTGCGCCACAAAGAAGAAGGCAAAACTCGCATGCAGGCCGCTTTAGATGGATCTAAAGAAATCGCCTTTGCCGCTTTGGCTGCAACCGTTGCGATTATTGCAATCTTTTTACCCGTCGCCTTTATGGATGGAGTTATCGGAAAATACTTCGTTCAGTTTGGTGTGACACTTTCTGTGGCCGTAGCCATTTCGTTACTTGAGGCTTTAACACTGACACCTATGCGCTGCTCTCGTTTCTTATCGGTCGAGGAGCGAACATCTAAGTTTGGCCGTTTTATTGAAGGCAGTTTTGAAAAGGCCGCTGCATTTTATAAACGATTAATTCCTGTCACGTTAAAACATCCATATTTAACGATTCTTGCCGCAACATTATTTTTTGCCATGACTTTGATGGTAGGCGCATTTTTAAAACAAGAATTTATTCCGGCAGAAGATCAAGGGCGTTTAATTATGCGCATCCAAACTCCTGTTGGATCTTCCTTACATTTAACTAACGAAAAAATCGTCGAAATTGAAAAGTACCTCTCGGAACGACCCGAAGTCGAAAGCTACTTCAGCTCCATTGGCGGAGGCCAAGTGAATCAGGGCAGTATTTCTATTACCCTCGTTCCACCAAATAAAAGAAAATCAAGCGCACAAGAACTTTCAACGACCTTCCGCGCAGATTTAAAGAAAATAAAAGATGCGCGTGTCACAATCACCGACCCGTCATTAAGTATTTTGGGCGGGCGTCGCAGTTCACCGGTTGCTTTTACAGTTCGTGGAGCAGACTGGGACACTCTGGTCAACTCATCTAAGAAAATGATGGAAGAAATGGAAAAAAGTGGTGTGATGACGGACGTGGATTCCAATTATCGTGATGGAATGCCAGAAGTGCAGGTGATCCCGGACCGAGTCAAAGCCCGTCAATACGGTGTCGACGTATCGGAAATTTCGCAAACCGTGAATGTCATGATGGCAGGATCTATTGCCGGAAAGTTCAATAATGGCGGTCGACGCTATGATGTTCGCGTAGGTCTACCAGCCAGTGGTCGTGCATCCATAGATACAATTAAGCAATTACAAGTGCGCAATAATCGTGGAGAATTGATTCCGTTATTTAACGTTGTGAATGTTGTTCAAAAGCCAAGCCTGCAAGGGATTACTCGAGAAGATCGCCAACGCGCCATCAGCGTTCGCGCCAATGTGGCTCCACATAGCTCGCAAGGCGAAGCTATTAAACTAATGAATAAAATTGCAAAAGATGTTTTGCCGCCTGGTTATTATGCAACAATCAGTGGAAGTGCCAAAACATTTCAAGATTCTTTTTCCAGTCTCATTTTTGCATTACTGCTTGGAATCGCAGTTTCTTACATGGTGCTGGCTTCACAGTTTAATAGTTTCGTTCATCCGATTACAATTTTAATTGCTCTCCCCTTTAGTGTTTCAGGTGCTTTCCTTGCTCTGAAGGTGGGAGGCCAGACTTTAAATATTTACAGCATGATCGGCATTATTCTTCTGATGGGTATCGTAAAAAAGAATTCGATTCTTCTTGTCGAGTTCACGAATCACATGCGCGAAAAAGGATTGGATGTGCGTGAAGCTCTGATTCAAGCCTGTCCGATGCGTTTACGTCCTATCTTGATGACATCCATTGCAACTATTGCGGGCGCAATACCACCCGCTTTAGCGATTGGTCCCGGAGCTGAAAGCCGTATCCCCATGGCCTTAGCCGTGATTGGGGGAGTATTTGTTTCCACCATTCTTACACTGTTTGTGGTTCCTTGTGTGTACAGCCTGTTTGAGAGATGGAAGCCCCACGCAAAAGCTGATCTGTAAAATTGACATATAGACCTCTGCGTCACCCCTTGGTAGTGCATTGCATATCAAGGGGTATAACCATGAAAAAACAAGTCATTTTGCTATTTGCAATGCTTACTATTTTGATTCTCGCAAGTATTGCGAAAGCCGCTCCAGAAGTGGAGGTCGAAGATATCGGCGAGTACAGTTCGCGATTTGTTATGGAAATTTCTTGTGCCAACGTCGACCTATTTACTTCTGAAATTACGGATGCAGGCAGTGGTACTGGATTTATTTATCGTATTGATAAGGATCCAAAAACTGGCGAAGCCTTCGGTCTTGTTTTTACGAACTTTCATGTGGTGGCGCCTAACGAATACAATAAACGCCATTTGGTTTTACAATTTTCAGGCACTGAAGATACAAAAGAAGAAGCGCCGGCCGAGTTCTATTTTAAAAGCCGCTTAACAGACTTCAGTGTTTTGAAATTTAAAATGAGCGAGCTGTCAAAAGAACTTCAAGCTCGCTTACGCCCAGCTAAACTTCCAACTCGAGATTCGGAATTTTATAATTTCAAAAAAAATGCCCGTTCGTTACAAGGACGAGATGTGATCGCTTTAGGTAATCCACTTGGTGGCGTCAATATCACCACGTTTGGGCAAATCACTGGCATTCAAGAAATTGGATCAGATGGACCCCTTATTTTAACTCAGGCCCCGATTAATCCTGGTAATTCGGGTGGACCTCTTGTTTCTGCCGAAGATGGAACGGTGATTGGTATTAATGTGGCGAAACTCGAGGACGCAGACAATATGGGATATTCCATTCCCATTTCGCACGCGTTAGAAGAATTTGAAGCCTGGGAAAAAGATAGAACTTTGGATCATGCTCGAGGTGTTATGCTCGTTGCAACACAAATCAATAAGCATGGATTGGATGTTCATGGATCCAAAGATCTAATCGAAAAAGCAGCTCCCGGCTATTTTAAACGAAATGCGGGTGCACTTCTCGTACATTCCACTGATAGTTCTTCAGGTCTTGAGGTCGGCGATGAAATTTTTAAAGTGAATGGCGAAGAAATCAACATGAGCACTTTTAACCTTTATAAAGCCTCTTATTACTCGAAAGACTTTATTGAAGTTCAATTGGTTCGACGACATAAAGAAGTTATAACGGTTAAAGTACCACTGATAAATTCTCAATTTCGAGATTTGCGGGAAAAATTAGATGTCGTTTATCTCTCTGGTCTCTTATTCGTCGAACGCAATTCAGCAGAGTCTTTTTACTCTTTTGGAAAAACAGAAAATCGAGTTTGGATTAGCAGCCAGGTCATGACAAGCCAAACCAATCTTCAATCTTCTGTTGGCTCATTTCCCTTGCCTGAGTCCCTTCTTGAAGCGGTTCGCATCGAGGGTGTCGAAACAAAAATCAAAACACTATATGAGCTTAAGAAAGTACTAAAAAGCTTACCTAAGGACCTTCAACACTTGGAACTTGTTGTTTATGAGCCCTTGGTTCAGCGAACAAAAGATGGAGGGGTTAAACCGTTGGAGGGCAATGGTGGAGCCACCCAGCTCAATACCCACGCTAATGTTTTTTCAATCCCAATTACGAAAGTACTCATGTATCCAACGTTAGATTTAAGAGGATTCGAAAAACAGTTCAGCTTAAAACAAAAAGATTTTAAAACTCGCGACTTCGATGCCTATACTGCAAAACGCGAAGCGGAATGCGAAGCCAAGCTCAGATCATCTGAGCCTCAGCAGACCTTAACTGCAGTAGCTGGCAAAAAAAGAGGGCCCGCTTGGCGTAAACCTTAATTTAAAGTTCGGTACGCAATCACTTTTAATTCAACTGCGATCGGAGTGGGAAGGCTTTTCACTTCCACCGTTGTGCGAGTGGGTCCGATCTTTTCAAAAAATTCTCCATACACTTTATTGAATTTCTGAAAATCATTTTTCATATCAGTTAAAAAGACGCTGACATCGACCACGTCCTCCAACCGAGAGCCCGCATGCTCTAATACGATTTTAATATTTTCAATACATGCACGTGTTTGCACTTCTATATCGTGAGAGACCACACCACCCTGCGCATCTAAACGCACACCTGGAATTTCTTTAGTGCCGGGTTGACGTGGCCCCATGCCTGAAACAAAGATAAATGGGCCCACATGACGGGCATGTGGATAAGGACCGACAGGTTCTGGCGCTTTACTGGACACAATTTTATCGTCGCTCATCCTAAAACTCCTTTGTGATCATTTGGATCAAAGTACCATCGATCATGATCGGGGTCCCATTCATCCCAAGTGTGAATGCCTTCTAGTTTCTTCAAATAAGTTGCTGGCACAATTCCGGGAACTAGAAATGCTTTTTGCCGACGCAATGGATATGGATTTCGTAGTTCAAAACCCAATACCCCAAGAATTCCACGCGCCACATACCATGTCGCTTGCGGGTTCCAACCGTGTGCAATTTTAATTACCACACCAAGTCCATCCGGATAATCTTTATGAACAATGCCCATACCCAGAAGTCCGTCAGCTCCTTCTTTGGCAATCACTTGTTCATTGCAAGATTTCATCACCGTTGTATCAAGACGATTAAATCCACCGACAAGATCCGGGTACTTCACCATGGATTCCCAGATCCAATCTTCATTGCGGTTTTTAGCAAGGCCTGCATAACATTTTGCTAAATCTTTAACAGTCATGGCTACCGTTGGTAAACCATCACCATCTCGTGCAATTCTCAAAGGCTTCCAATCATCACCCAAATATCTTTTCACCACACCCATGTATTCTTGAAATAATGGATGAGATGGCAATGTATAGCCGGCCCGATTCCAACCTTTTAATCGTGCACCTTTTAAAAGTGCCGCATGATGACCAGAGGAATTGTTGTACCAGCGGCGTGGTCTACGCACTTGTCTGCCAAACTGAACCAAGGGAAGATCCAGTGGTGTTTGCATTAATCCCCACTCGCCTTCACTTAATAAACTTTGAGAAACCTCCACATGCTCAGCGGATCCATTGTGAGAAGACACACTAATCGCCTTCTGACGAAGATCGGTTGTGTCTGCTAATTCTTTTGAAAACACCTTTACATAAAAAGGCTTCATCATACTGCGGCCATAACACAAAACATTGCCGCCAAAGGAATGGATTAATTTATCACCCGAAAACCAGGCCACCGCTCCATGAATGGTGTTTTCCGAGACACCATTTCGACGGTAATCGACTAAGGGTTCCCATTCGACGTCTCTTCCTGTCGGAATGCCTGCCACCGTCTCTCCAAATGGTGAGTGTGGGTAAACATCGTCTTCAGAAATAAACTTAGACATCCTGGCGCTCCGCTTGGTGCGAACTGTTGTCCTCGGACGGCCCTAAAACATTTCTTTCACCGGAATAAAATTCTGGATCATTTTCGTCAAACTCCAAATCTCGTGCCGCACGATCCGATGGAGTCAATCCGACTAAAGCCGCACCAGTTCCAAATACAGGTTGATACTCATACACCCGGCCTGAATACAAATTGTTCTGTCCCATGACCGCAGCCAACCACCAAAGAGCTTTAAAATTATTTACTTTATGAACCCGGGCCTCTTTATGAAATTGCCGTGAAAGCTGTGACACATCTTCTAAACGTCCCGCTTCTAAAAACTCAAGAAACTTTTTATTCCACTCTTGGTCTTTGAGTGAATGAATATGATCATCTTGAGGCTTGATATCTTCTGTATGCAAGCGATTCGATAACGCCGTGACGGAAACGCAAATGGCTTTCCGTCCTGTTTTTTCAATAGCCTCACGACAAGCTTTTCCCAACACAACTGTTTCAGCACGATCCGAATACACATTGCTGGATACGATAACGGCAGGAATGCGATTGTTCGGATTTAACAGTTTCAGCGTAACAACACTACCCGTATCAATTGGAAAACCCTTGTATGTAATGATGCGCGAGTGAAGTCCTCGGGCTTTACATTCGTTGAGATAACTTTCGGCAAATGGCAGATCCATTTTGAACTTATAATGAATCGATCCTAAATCATGAAAGTCCGAATCAACATGTGTCCACTCAGGTACTGGATCCGCAAATATTTGATGACCAATCACACTAGGCCAGTACGTTGAGTACAAAACTAAAAGATCAGCATCCGACGCCTCGATTTCTTTGCGGACTTGTTCATAAGCCAAACGCAACTTCTTCCAGCCTGCATTTGCATCAGGAGTTAATAGAATTTGCGGCATTCCTGGCGATATAAAACCTTTCACAATCATATATTCGCTCCTTGATTGAGATGATCCCATTCGACCACCGCATTTCCGGTTCCAATCACAGAACCGTAAGCGTGAACTTCTGCGGGATAGCTGGGCATCCCCAATGCGGATAACATCCAAGTTAAACTTCCTGCATCGGTCTCTGCGACGGCCTGTTCGGTAAAATCAGTCATGATCTCTAAAATTTCTTTCGTCTTACCCTTTTTCATTAAATCCAGCATACGCATATCCCAGATATACTGACTGTGGTTTTGAATATGCTCTTTGCTCATATCTTCTGGTAAATCAGGCTCAACAACAAAATGGCGATGCGATAAGGAGTTCGAAGACAATAACACAGCTCGCTTGCCACTTTTTTCAACTGCCTGACGTGTCGCCTCTCCCAGCTGCACCTGCATCGCTTGCATCACGTCCATACTGAAATATCGAGCGGCACCGTTGGAAGATATCGCGACGATCGGTTTATCCCATTTCGGATTTGAAAGATGGCAAGAAATAATCATTCCATAATCAATTCGGAAATCGGGATTCATCATCATCTTAGTTGTTAACCCCATTGAGGCCGCCTCATCATGAATCGCTTTGGACAATTCCACATCCACATTTAAATCGTAATGAAATCGAAATAAATTTGGGAAGACAGGATCCACAGATAAGGATTTAAAGTGAGGAAGACCTAAAAAATGAGTCCCCACCATTGTGCGCCAGTGCGGGGAATGTACAATTAAAACATCATAATCTTTTTTTTCTAAAGATTTACTTAAGCGCTCATAACCCCATCGCAAAGTTTCCCAGCCACATTCTGCACGCGGCTCATTCTGTGGAGGGTTTTCTGCGTATACCAAATGCGGAGGATGTGGAGCTAAACAACCCGCTACGATTTGACCTTTTTTTGCCATACATCACCTACTTAAATTTGCACACACACCGTTTTTTGTTCCGAGAAAAAATCAAAAGAATGCTCTCCGCCTTCTCGACCAAGACCTGAGGCCTTTTGGCCACCAAATGGCATTCTCAAATCTCGCTGCAACCAGGAATTGATCCACACTGTTCCCACCTGAAGATTTTGAGCTAGTTTATGAGCTTTAGAAATATCTTGTGTCCAAAGTGTCGCACATAAACCATAGGGCGTTGTATTGGCCATCTTCACCGCATCAGCTGGGTATTTAAAGGATTGAACCGTTACAACTGGACCAAAGATTTCTGTCTGATGAACATCCGAACAAGATGTAAGATCCGCAATAACTTTGGGGCGCATAAAAAACCCACCTTTAAACTGATCACTTAACTCGGTATCACCAAGGCCCGCGGTTAAGCGCCCGTTTTCATCGATCGCCTGATGTAAAACTTTTTGCACCTTCTCGAAGTGAGGCCTAGAAATCAGTGGCCCCATAAATGTATTGTTTGCGAGCGGATCACCAACAATAAGATTGTCAACTTCGGTTGAAAAGTCCGCTAAAAACTTTTCGTATATTTCTTCTTGAACCAAAATGCGAGAAGTGCACAAACAAATCTCACCCTGATTTAAAAAACTCGAGCGAACGGTACCAAGAACTGCTCTTTTTAAATCGGCATCTTTTAAAATAATGGCTGAATTCTTTCCACCGAGCTCCAAACTTAATTTTTTGAAAAACGGAGCAGCTGATTTTGAAATCTGCTCACCGGTCGCGGTACCTCCCGTAAATGAAATCAGTGGTACACCCGGGTGTTCAACCAGTGGCTGTCCTGCTCCAGGTCCAGTACCAAAAATTATATTGCATACCCCCGCTGGCAGCTCGACTTCTTTCATAACTTCAGAAAGCAAAAAAGCCGTTTGTGGCGTCAACTCAGAGGGCTTACATACAACTGTGTTTCCCATGGCTAATGCAGGTGCTATTTTCCAGGTCAATAAATAGAGAGGTAAATTCCAAGGAGAAATTAAACCTGCCACTCCAAGTGGCTGTCTTAAAGTGTAATTTAAGAATTTTCCATCCATTTCAGTGCTGCGCTCTTCATGATGATGTAATCTTCCGGCAAAGAAGCGAAAATTAGAAATCGCGCGAGGTATATCTAATGTTTTTGAAAGTTCTAAGGGCTTTCCCACATCCTCTGTTTCAGCCAAAGCAAACTCTTCAAAGCGCTCTTGAATTCGATCTGCGATTCGCATCAAATACTGTGCACGATCATAATGTGTCAGACCACTCCATGCAGGAAAAGCTTTGCTTGCTGCCTGTACCGCCTGAACCACATCTACCGCATCCGAGTCTGGAATTTGATAAATCACTTTTCCGGTAACCGGGCTAACTTTATCTATCGTCTTTCCTGTATTTGCAGCTTTCCATTCACCATTGATAAAATTTAAAATTTTGCTCATCGCTTTTCCCCTAGTTGTGGCGCGACCTTTTTCATAAAGGCAATCATGGAAGACTTCACTTGCTCATTATTATGATTATTAAAATCAAACCAAAGCATCAATCGATCTTCCGGATGATATTTATCTTTAATCAGATTCGTTAATTGCTCTGGACTTCCCGCCAAAGTGTTATCGACGGCTTGTTCCACTTTCTTGTTATCGATGGTTCCTTCCATTGCCTTCCAATACGTGGCCCAAGCTTTCACAGCCTGTTCTTTGGCCCGTTTGGTTTTCTCTTCGGAAGTACCGGGTCCATCATCAACAAACACCATCGCTGTTCGAGGCATCAGGTCTCGAGTCCATGTTCCTTGATAGGATTTACGCATTCTCTCGTGTGTTTCTTCAATCACTTTAGGAGGGGTAATCGATAAATTAAAAACGCCGGTGGGCATAAATTGATTCGCAAATACTTGAATTTCAGGATCATGAGTTCCAATCACCAGCTCAAGCAGATCTTTTCGTACATCGCGAGGAATGACGCCTACTTTTTCAAAATTCCAAAAGTTCTTTAATTTAATCTCACTTAATGTTTCCAATGCCGAAAGCGATAGAGACTCGGCTTCTGCATAAGCTGTTTTCGCATTCATCCAATCTTGTGCATCACGGAAATCGGCCTTCCTTAAAACCATGGGTTGAATTTCTTCTGACGAGAATATATCCCCACGCAACGACCTTAAGAAAATTTCCGTAGCTTGCTTTAAAATTTTACCTTTCACTACAGGCCATGCGACTGTTTCAACTTCATTGCGAGGAACGATTCCATATGGACGATTGGAAAAATCAAATCGGCCCGAAGCAAATCCAATATGGATTTTGCGCTTTTCACTTTCACTTAGACCATGCAAAGCCAGAAAAGTACGAATGGCCTCGGCGTGAGCCAATGGTCCACCATTGCAAAGAATATTTCGAATGGCAGAACCCACCTGGATATTTTTTGTTTGCGAAAAAACCTTGTGCGCCATTTGTAGAATGTCAGTATTTAAGCCGATTTCACCGACAAAGTGAGGAATTACAGCTTGTGGGCCCTGTTTTTGAATTTCACAAGAAAGATGAGTTTCCGCAATCCAGGCGGTACCAAACCCCAGCTCGTCAGCCAAACGCACTTGATCGAAAAAACTTTCGAACATTTGTTTCTCAGACGGCAAAAACCCATCCACTTCGGTTTGGCAAATAGAAAGAAAAATATCAAACTTCATAAACTTGGAGTTCTCCCACCATCGACTGGCAAATTAATTCCTGAAACATACGAAGCCCAAGGAGAGGCTAAGAAAGCAATCGCTTGAGCGGTTTCTTTCGCTTCAGCAAATCTTCCAAGTGGGATCGTGCCTTTCCACATAGATTGCACTTGCTCAATTTTGACCCCTTGCTTTTCTGCTGCAGCTTTGGCCAGCTGATCCAAACGATCTGTCGATGTGTAACCGGGCAAAACATTGTTCACAGTGATGCCATAAGGGCCTAACTCCATAGATAAAGTTTTAGCCCAACTGGCCACACTCGCGCGAATGGTATTGGACACACCTAGATTTGGAAGGGGCGTTTTCACAGATGTCGAAATAATATTAATAATTCTTCCATAACCACTTTGCTTCATCCCAGGAACTAATTTTTGCACAAGTGTGTGGTTCGCCAGCAAATGCGTACGAAATGCTTTTTCAAATTCATCTATGCTCGCATCGACGATGGGACCTGACTTCGGCCCACCCGCATTACAAACTAAAATTTCAATGGGTTGAGTTTTCGTTAACTCTGCGACTGCACGTCCCAGTCGCTCAAGATCGGAAACATCTAACGATAAAGTGGTATGACGCTCACTGCGAGGCAAACTTTTCTTTAAATCCAAAAGAGCGGCCTCATCACGAGCCAATAAAACCAAGTCCGCACCAAGCTCCGCGAAAACCACAGCTGTTGCCCGTCCAATTCCCTTTGATGCCCCACTAATCAGCGCTCTTCGACCTTTAAGATCCATGTTGTCTCCTTGAAAACACCCCAATATGACTAAACATCAAAAAATACTCAACAAAAGCCCACTAATGCGAGGCGTAACTGATCGCGAGATAGCCTTATTTTACATACTATCAATTGTGTCTAAAGAGAAACCGCTCAGCACCCTAGATTTACACGGTAAAAAGATCGATGAAGTCTTCGATTTGGTGGACCGCTTTATTCTCAATCATGCGAATAAAGGGACGCGTCAAGTACGAATCATGAGTGGAAAAGGCACAGGCGTCGTACAAAAAAAGTTAATTGAGTATTTGAAGTTAGCCGGTTATCAGTGGAAGTACGAAGGATCAAACACTGGCTCTCTTATCGTTTTTGTGAACGAAGATTAGGATCTGCTTTAATGAAAAAATTATTATGGCTCGATATGGAAATGACGGGCCTCGACGTTGAAAAAGAAGTGATCATTGAAGTGGCAACCATCGTCACAGATATGAAAATGGAGCCGCTCGAGTCTTATCATGCCGTTGTGAAGCAACCACAAAAATACATCGACAATATGGACGAGTGGAATCAACGCCAGCACCGAGATTCAGGTCTTGTGGCATTGATTCCTTCAGGAAAATCACCCGATGTTGTGGAACAAGATATTATTGATTTAATTGACCAACATTTTGATGAAAACGAAAAAGTGGTGATCGCCGGAAATTCGATCGGCCAAGATCGTTTATTTATTAATAAATATTTTCGTAAATTAGCCGGTCATTTGCATTATCGCATGCTCGATGTGACCGCTTTTAAAATTATTTATTCCAACTGCTTTGGCATTCAACATAACAAGCAGTCCGCTCACCGCGCGATTGAAGATATCCAAGAAAGTATTAAAGAACTGAAATACTATATGGGCTTTATAAAACCTTAGAAGGTACCGTTCAAAGTTCCTTCGCTTTGAACACTTTTAGGGGCTCACCGCATCACTCCTATTTTGATGCAATGAGCTCCAAAAAGGTACGGCCTACCTTTTGCTGTATAACCGATATGATGTCGTATAAGTGGTTATATTTGTTCCTATTGTCGTATTTCGTGAGTTTTGGCGCTTTTGCGTTCGAGGCTGACAAAAAACTGCAAATTGAGCTAGGCAACCCATGCGCCGAACTACTCGAATCACGAAATCTTGAGGGGTCGTCAAAACTACCGGAAACCCTTAAAGTCTACATTCACAATGTCGAGAACTTAAGCCATTCCGTGGGTAAGCAAGAGCGCGTATCGGCGACTCACTTTCGCCCTTCCACAAGTGATCGAAATCGCGGTATAGACCAAAAACCACAGTGGAAAAAAGATGAACTCGTGCGCCTTTTGTTACAGGAAGACCCCGATGTTGGTACTTTTACTGAAGTCGAAGACATCGAAGCCGCTCGTGAACTTTTCAGTTCTCATCCGCAATTAAAAGGAAAATACGAATTATTCTTAATTGAAGGTAATGACGAGCGCGGTATTGATATTCTAACTTTCGTTCGCAAATCCCTTCCACTTCGTGCTGTTTATGAATCTTATAAAACTTCAACTTGGATGGATCCGGTCGAGAAAAAACAAAATCCACTATTTTCGCGCGATATACCTGTGCTCTCTCTTTTTGTGAGAGGAGCAACTCAGCCCAGCTATATCATTATGGGCAACCACGCCAAATCCAAGCGCAATCGACCTGGAGATGAAAACAGCAATATCTGGAGAACCGCTCAGTACATTGGCGCCAGAAAGATCTATGAAAAATACCGACAAAAATATGGTTCTGATGTGCAGATTCTATTTCAAGGTGATTTTAATCTCGACGTACAAAGAGATAACGCATTAGATCCCGTTAGAGAAGTTTTGCAAAGTGCTTTCGCTTTTGCTCCAAACGCGACTCACCCTTTTGATATTATCACTCATACCTATCATCCACGTGGTCAAGTTCAGCCCGAATACAATCAGATGGATGACATCCGCATCAGCGAAAACATGCAGGGAAATGTTTTGCAGATTTACGTCGTGAATATGCGAGATCGCTTTGGCAACCCTCTTCCTCTGGCCCTGACATACGAAGAAAGATCCAAACAACCCAGCGACCACTGGCCCATTTCTGCACGATTTAAAGCGAAATGGATATTGCCTTAGCATCTTACTTTCGCACGCAAACTCATTGTATTTATGATTTATCGTAATTCTAAATTGATTTTATTTTAGATCAGGAAATCAATTTGTTCTATAAGCCAACTTGTCTTGGAATATTTTGTGCAAACAATATTATGAAGACTAAGAGATCATTACATTAGCTATAAGGGCATAAATGTTCAGATTAATTACATTTTTTGGCACGTTGATAATTTTCTGTACGGCAATGCCTATAGCTATTGCAACAACTTGCGTAGAAAGTCTTGAGGTTAAATTCAAACCCTATAGCTCGCCTCATTATAAAGATGAGGGACAAATTACTTTAAACAATTCTAATGCGAATGATTCTAACGAATATTTAAGATCTGATAGAACTATGCAGGAGTTATTGAAGCAAATTATTGAATATCCCGCCTCAGTGCCTTTTCAAAACTCCAAGGTAAAAGAGTTGCTAAGTCAGCCCTGGATTGATAGCAAAAACGTTCTAGATATCGGATGCGGAAATGGGGCCGCCGTTATGGATCTTAGAAAAATGGGTGCGAATGCTAACGGCCTTGATATCTTTTTAAACTCTTATCAAAAATCACAATCTTTTTTCATTGAGAGCGATGCAAGAAAAACTGATTTGGAATCTGGATCTTTTGATTTTATTTATTCGGCAATAAGTATTTTAACCTATCCAAATTCAGAAGAAACGTACACAGCGGTTATGAAAGAAATGGAAAGGTTGTTAGTTTCAAGAGGCTATTTTTTAATAATAAAGCCATCTAAACAACTCACCTTTTCCAAAGATTTTGAGTTAATCGAGTCTGGAGAAAGATATCTTTTATTAAGAAAAGTAAAGTAATTCAAAATCAGTTAATTCCCATCCGATCCGCGAATCCTAAATCATAGTTTTAGTGATTCGCAGACCAAATTGACATCGTGAATTTACGAGCCGAGCCCCTCCAACCTCTTTCCAAGAGTTTGGAATTGTACCGGGTGTTTTTAGTAGCGGTAATGATCAGGCTTATATGGGCCTGACTTATTCATTCCCAAATACTTCGACTGCTTATCAGAAAGTTCAGTTAATTCCACACCGATTTTGCCGAGGTGAAGTTTTGCCACTTTCTCGTCGAGTTCTTTTGGTAAACGATAAACCGCAATCTTTTTGTATTTCTGTGGGTTCATCCAAAGTTCCATTTGCGCCAAAACTTGGTTGGTGAACGAGTTCGACATTACAAATGATGGATGCCCGGTCGCACAACCTAAATTCACAAGACGACCTTTAGCTAAGACGATAATCTCACGACCATCTTTGAATGTATGAATATCAACCTGAGGTTTGATTTCGCGCATTTCTGTTGATTTGTTTAACCAAGCCATATCGATTTCGATATCAAAGTGACCGATGTTACAAACAATCGCGCCCGACTTCATTTTCTTAAAATGCTTTTCAGTGATGATATCGCAGCATCCCGTTGCCGTTACAAAAATATCGGCCTGTTCAGCGGCTTTATCCATAGTGATCACTTGATAACCTTCCATCGCGGCTTGAAGCGCACAGATAGGGTCGATTTCAGTGACCAAAACGCGAGCACCATACGACTTCATCGAGTTTGCACAGCCTTTACCCACGTCACCGTAACCCGCCACCACCACAACTTTACCAGCGAGCATCACATCTGTTGCGCGCTTGATACCGTCAGCTAAAGACTCACGGCAGCCATACAAGTTATCAAACTTTGATTTAGTAACCGAATCATTGATGTTGATCGCTGGAACTTTCAAGCCACCTTTTGCTAATAACTTTTCTAAGTTATGAACACCTGTGGTTGTTTCTTCAGACAGACCTTTGATCTTTTTCATCAGTCCCGCAAAACGAGGCTCATGCATCATATTTGTTAAATCGCCACCATCATCCAAGATCAAATCAAAACCGTCCTCGCCCCAACCGGTAATGGTTTGTTCAATACACCAGTTGAATTCTTCTTCCGTTTCACCTTTCCAAGCAAAAACTGGAATTCCGGCTGCGGCCATTGCTACGGCTGCATGATCTTGCGTCGAAAAGATATTACATGAGCTCCAACGAATTTTTGCACCAAGTTCGATCAATGTTTCAATCAACACGGCCGTTTGAATGGTCATATGCAAGCATCCGGCAATACGCGCCCCTTTTAATGGCTTCTTTTTTCCGTACTCTTCACGAAGAGCCATAAGACCTGGCATTTCTGTTTCGGCAATACGGATTTCTTCACGACCCCAGCGAGCTAGCTCTGCGAATTTTTCAGCATCTTCCATCGCCTCTTTGCAAACACGATAATCAACTTCGGAAGAAGTGGACGATTTTGATGAAGCTTTCGATTTTGCAGACATTTTAGATTTTGGCGCGGCCGATTTTTTAACTTCACTGGTACGTAACATGGATGAACTCCTTTAAATTTAATCGAGAAGAGTGAGTATCTGATAACCTTTATCTGTAATCAAGACGGTATGTTCAAATTGTGCAGAAAGCGTTTTATCGCCAGTTTCGTAGTATTTAACAGTTGAGTTCGGGATCGAAAACTCGACCATTTCAGCCGCTGTTTCATTAATCATGGGCTCTACTGTGATGCAGCACCATGGCTTTAAACGCGCTCCTCGGCCTTTCTTGCCGTAGCTGGGAACAAAAGGGTCATCATGGAATACACGGCCAATACCATGGCCTCCGATGTCTTTTACGACGTAATAACCGCGCTTGGTGGTGTACTTGTTGATTTCAAAACCAATATCGCCAGTCGTCGCATAGGGCAGAACCTGTTCAATGCCCTTCATCATCGCTCCATAAGCGCAATCAATAATATCCTGGGCGGTCTGTGACACCTCGCCCACTTTAAACATGGCCGAAGTATCGCCATGAAATCCATCTTTTAAACAGGTGATATCGAGATTGATAATATCCCCTTCTTTTAAGATGTAGTCATTCGGAACGCCATGACAAATACATTCATTCACCGAAGTGCAAATCGACTTTGGAAAGCCATGATATCCAAGTGGCGCAGGTGTAGCCCCCTTCGACATGGTAAAATCATAGGCAATTTTATCCAGTTCATTGGTAGAAATTCCAGCCTTCACAAATTTGCCGGTATAAGCAAGAGTTTCCGCGGCTAAACGCCCGGCTTTCTCCATCATCTGAATTTCACTGGCCTGTAGTGGTGTCATGGGAAGAGTTCTAACACACTATGGGACTCGGCACAAAAATAAAAAGCCCACTTTTAAGGGTGGGCTTTCTATCTTGGTTGTTATGCCAAATACGAATTAACGTAAGTGCTTGCTTACCAATTTAGTCATTTCAAACATAGATACAGTTGATTTGCCGAAGATAGGCTTCAACTTTGCGTCTGCATTGATGTTACGACGATTTTTAGAGTCTTGTAGGTTGTTCTTACGGATGTAAGCCCACAATTTCTTTACAACTTCAGTGCGTGGAAGTGGCTTCGCGCCAACAACTTCAGCTAATTGTGCACTAGGAGTCAATGGGCGCATAAATGCCGCATTTGGCTTACGCTTTGTTTTTGCTTTTTTAGGAGCTGCCTTTTTAGTAGCTGCTTTTTTAGTCGCTTTCTTTGCGGCTTTTTTAGTCGCCTTTTTCTTTGTTGCCATCTTTGATACCCTCCAAAGTTTAGTTGGCTGGCTATGAAATTCATAGCGTTTACACAGACGATGATACTGAATACGAGCCCTTTGTCCAAATAAAAAACACCTGTTTTTCACTTTTTTTGCATTTTTCCGAGGGAAAAGTGCATTTTTCCCTCGAGAAACAGGACTTCATAGCCATTTTCACTCTGCCGATGAGTCTCATATGAAGACGTTTTATCAAATTCTCCGAGAGAAAATGGGTGATGAACCTGAATACAGCGAGGTCTCCTCGAGTAGTGGTATATATAGTGAAAACTACGCCACCCCCCATTTCGATATCGAACCTTTACAGTTTTCAGAGGTATTTTCTGCCCACAAGGCCTATGGCGTGAAGCAAAAACCAGTGAAAGCTCGTGTTTTAACACTGTCGGGTGTCGTTCGTATCTATGTTCGACGAGATGAATTGAATGATCTTGAGATTAAAGCGTGGCGATTACTGGAAGAACTTTCTATGCTGAACTTTGGCTTAGAACTCGATCTTGATGCCTTAAAAAAGGTGTATCGTCGTCTTTGCCTCGAATTACACCCTGATCAATCGGGTCAGGCCGGTTCTTCTTTCGAGTTCCAGCAGATGCGTGAAGCCTATGTTCGATTGGAAAAGGTATTTAAACGTAAGAAGAACGATGTGGCGGCACGCCCTGCAGCTGACATGAAAGCGGCTTAGTTTGATTGGCCAATTGTCTCGATGTGAAATATGGAAACAATAAAAATACCACGCAAGTCCATATAATGCTCTTTTTTACAAGTCCCTTTACTTCATTGACCCACAAATTTCCCTCCTTTTAACTGCTGTTATCGATCTATAACTTCACTGGAGGTCCTATGCGCTATTTTATTTTGTCATTGTGCCTGTTTTCGCAGTTCACTTTCGCTGGAGTGCAAAATTTTGATAATTTCAGCACATGGGCCAATGATTTAATCCTCTCGTCCGGCAAAAGCTGGGAAGACGGGTCCAAGTATGTCGGGCTTCATGGCACAACTATTTTCGGCAATGCCTGTGCTTTATTTATTACGGATAAAGGGGCACCTGGAGACTACTACATTGCCGTCGGCGTCAGCGAAAAAGACGCCTTTGATACCGAAGATCAAACCAATCAGTATCTCGGAGGACTGATAGCAAAGGATCTTGAAAAAGCCGATTTTTATATGCGAGATGGAGTTATTCAATACAAGTATCAAGCCACTGAATTCGGAAGCGAAATAAATTTATTAATCAAATTTACGGATAAAAAAGTCATTTCTGCGACAGGATGGACACCAGAAACAGCCCCTCTGTCCTGCGTATTTTAACAATTTTACGGGCAAAGTGACTTTAACTTTGCCCGAACCTATGAATTAATTCATCAATTTACGATGCTTCAAACGCTTCGGCTGAAGTTCTTCCACTCCCAATCGAGCTTTTAATGCCGCTTCGTATTCACTGTAATTTCCAATAAACCATTCGGCCTTACCATCACCTTCGAACGCTAAAATATGCGTACAAATACGATCTAAGAACCAGCGATCATGGGAAATAATCACGGCACTACCACCAAATTCTAACAACGCATCCTCAAGTGCACGCATTGTATTCACATCCAAGTCATTCGTAGGCTCATCCAGCAAAAGTAAATTTGCACCCTGCTTAAGAAGTTTTGCGAGGTAAAGGCGGTTTTTTTCTCCGCCCGAAAGATCTTTGACTTTCTTCTGTTGGTCACCACCCGAGAAAGCAAACCAAGACACGTAGGCGCGCGAAGGAACCTCACGATTACCCAACTTTATCACATCCTGTTTCTCCGAAACTTCTTCCCAAACAGTCCTATTACCATCCAGAAGATCTCGCGACTGATCCACGTGCGCAATCTTCACTGTTTCACCGACTTTAAAGCTACCTTTATCTGGCTTCTCGGCACCCGTGATCATGCGGAATAAAGTGGTTTTACCTACACCGTTGGGTCCAATTACACCGACAATGGCTCCTCGAGGAATTGTAAAACTGAGGTCTTGATAAAGCTCAAGATCACCAAAGCTTTTTGCAATATTCTTAGCCTCAATCACCACTTCACCCAGACGTGGTCCTGGCGGAATGTAAATCTGCATTTCTTGTAACTTTTCTTGAGTCGGCTCTTGCAATAACTTTTCGTATGCTGATACACGGGCCTGAGACTTCGATTGACGTGCCTTTGGCGACATCCGAATCCACTCTAACTCGCGTTCAAGAGTTTTGAGTTTGCGTTGTTCTTGTTTTTGCTCCTGAGCAAAGCGGCGATCTTTTTGCTCGAGCCAAGAAGAATAATTCCCTTTCCAAGGAATTCCTTCACCACGATCGAGTTCAAGGATCCAACCTGCGACGTTGTCTAAGAAGTACCGGTCATGCGTGATCGCGATGACTGTACCTGGAAATTTAGCAAGATAGTGCTCAAGCCAACCAACAGATTCTGCATCCAAGTGATTCGTAGGCTCGTCTAATAATAAAATATCAGGTTCAGAGAGAAGAAGACGGGTTAAAGCCACACGACGTCGCTCACCACCCGAAAGATTTTTTACTGGCCACTCGCCTGGAGGGCATCTTAACGCATCCATGGCTCGCTCGACTTTTTGATCGATTTCCCAACCATCTACAGCTTCGATTTTTTCTTGTAATGCGCCCTGTTTCTCAATCAATTTTTCCATTTCATTTGGATCTAGATCGGGATCGCTGAATTTATCGCTGATCGCTTGGTATTCTTTGAGCCAATCATTGATCGCACCCAAACCATCCATCACATTTTCTTTGACTGTTTTTGTTTCATCCAATTGTGGCTCTTGCGGCAAATATCCAACTTTAAAATCACGCGCTGGAAATGATTCCCCTAAGAATTCTTTGTCTACGCCTGCCATGATTTTAAGCAAAGATGATTTCCCAGAACCATTCAGACCGAGCACACCAATCTTAGCGCCGTAGAAATAAGAGAGATAGATATCTTTTAAAACATAGCGATTCGGTGGGTAAACCTTGCCCACACCCTTCATGGTATAAATAATCTCTTCAGCCACGAGCGACCTCCGCTTAAAACTTTTAGAAGAATAGACATACCGCGAAAGGTTTTGTGTTGTCAAAATCCTCTAATGAACATCATACTATTGGAAATGAAGCCAAAAAAACCTCTCACTAACAACTTAAAAGACATTCTTGTTGCTCTTAAAGAGCAAATGGATGCCATTGAAGCGGTGAAAGAGGACCCCAAAAAGGTCGAAGCCCGTCAAAAAGAAGACGAACACCGTCGTAAGATGATGGCAGAACTGACCGAGCAAATTAAAGATTTAAGCGAATAATTGATGGCCGCTGGGCACTGGCCCACCTGATTTACTTCGTTTTACTATGGCAAAGCGGGCTATGGATGTCGTTTTGCTGGTTTTTCTGTTGCCATTCCTGAGTTGTCCACAGTCGTGTGGATAACGCATGAACCCCGTTTTTAAGTTCATATGCCAATGCTTCATGCACTTTTTGCGCTCTTTGTACGCGATTAAGATTTTGAAACTGATCTGAAATAACAATAACAAGAAAATGGGTCTCTGAGTTTTTCGGTACCGAATGGGAATGACTTTCGTTGATCACTTCTAAGTGAGTCGGATTGAAAGCTGTGTTCAGTTTTTCTGTAATGGCATTCTGCACTTTCATTTTGAGTCCTTCCTCAGCTTAGCAATTGCTTAACCAACGCTATAGTTTAACACCAAACTTTTATCACGGCTGGCTTATCAAATCGCACCCTATCCAGATAACAGTTTATCAATATAAGGATCGCCCTTAATAATCAACTCTGCGTGCTGGCGGCCATAGAATCCTTCGAGTTGGTTGATTTTAATGTAATCTTTTAGGGTCAGAAGGTTTTTAAAGCCCAGGATAACACGTGTAAAGGGGCGGTAGTCCCAGAATTTCCATTTTTTTGACGAGCTTATAACGCCTCTTGCACTTTCCATACTATCCGTTTTTTCATCGCTTGTGCTGCTGCTTTGGCTCCATCGCGAACGTTTGGTCACAGCCATTGCGATTGCGGCGGTAATCGCACGAATAAATGGCTTATACGTATAGCGATTCGTGAGTTTTATATGTAAATGCAGATGATTTCCCACGCTGGCCATTGAAAGAACTTGAATGCCGTATTTGGTGGTGAATTTCGTGAGGATCGCTTTGATCTTCTTGTAATTTTCGGTGCGATTAAACGACCATGAGCCTTTCGCTTTGCTCGATCTTAGAACCAAATGCATTGTATTTTTCGTATCCAATGGACGTGGTCCTTGGCGGCCTTTGCGGGTCTTTTGTAGTTCACCGCCGTAGGCTTTATTTTGGTTTTTCAACAATGCAATCTGCTTCATCTTGAGGGGTTTTATTTGAGTGCATTGTTGTTGGCAAGAATTTTGGTGAGCGAAGTTACTAAAAATGCGATGCAAGAATATGATGTGATGATTCGTGCATGAGTTGTGAATTGATTGTGCGAAAGACTGAGGGCGGATATGAATATTCAGGCGAAATATCAATTGGATAGCCTTAAATGAACCGTGATTGAGTCCGACTTCAGATCAGTACGAAGTTTTTTGTGATAATCGTGAACGAAGGTACAATTAAACGGAACAATGCAGTTATCAGACTCGTAATTGCTGAATTAAAGTCCAAAATGAATTTTAGCTTTTAAGCCAAAATGATCCGAAAGCTCGATACCCCTATCATTTGAAGGCTCAACGCCAACGGACGTTTCAATATCAGCACGAACTGAAGGATTCACTTTAGAAGAAGCGGCACCTTGAGCACTATGAACATGTGGTCCCAACACTTCCATGCTCTTCACATGCACAGGCATTGCAGAGGATTTCACATATAAATAATCAATGCGTCGAGGTTGAGCTTCTTGATCCATAATGATTTTACGAAATTCGTCTTTGGCAAGCAACGGAGCATCGATCGCATCCCAATCTTCAGGCAATTTAAACTTTGCATTGAAACGATGATTCACATTGCGTTGGCCATCATAAGTAAAACCATTTGCATGGTGCTGAGCTTCTTCGCCTGCCGTCTTAGTCTTTGCATGCGATCCACCCTCACGTGCGCCGCCTCCTGCTTTCTCCCACAAATCTTCAAAACCAAAGCCGCGAATGAGTTCATGAATTTCACTATCAGGTGAAGCATTAAAATCGCCCGCCATCACTATTATAGGATAGCGCGACTTCAAGGCGCTTAAATTCTTCAATAAACATTCAATTTCACTTTTGCGACGGCGATCACCGGAATTTAATTTCGAATCAATATCAGCCACCGCGCGAGCAGAAGGATTAAATTTACGTTTCCACTCAAGCACTCGCAACGATAGTGCACGTGTGCGCTCTAAGCCATGATGTAAATGTAAGTTCACAAGCAGTATGCGCCCCAATACAGGATGCAAGCACTCGGTGAACAAAGCATACCGAGATTCTTTTAACTGAATCGAAAACCACTCATTTTGAATAGAAGAGCCACTTAACTTTAAACTTTTATAATGAATCGATTGTAATTGTGACGACGTGTAGGTTGTAAGCCCTGAGTATAAGTTTAACGGCAGCCCCGCCGTCTCTAGACGCACCCCCGAGCTATCAATCTGCCCGTCCGCCGCCGCATTTAAAATCTTAGAAAATCGAGCCATACGCACATCGAGCGGATTGGTCTCTTGGAAAAAGTAAATATCTGCATGCTGATGCGAAAAATACTGCTCTTGCGCCTGTTCGCGCTCAAGACGATGTTGTTCAGGCTCGAGCTCACCGAAGCGAAGTGTTCCTTCGCCGCTGAGTCCATGCCATAAATTATATGTTATGAGGGTCAGATCACGCACGGTTGTGGATAAGGTTCTTCGTGCCCTCTTCGAACACAACCTCGATTTGCCCCGCTTGAGATTGAATAATCACACCAAGACCAAATTTCGGATGTTGAATCGCTGTATCAATTCCAAATTTCCCCTTCATTGTATAGGGAACTGGATTGCCTTTTGCTTTTTCAACAAGCTCGGTCCATTTTGCGCCACTGACGACAGCGGCTCTTTTCTTCGCCGGCTTTTTCACTTTTTTCGCAATAGAGTAAGTCGATTTCTTTTTGCAGACTTCACATTCGACTTTTGCACTTGTCGGAGTCTTATGTGCCAAGATCACATGGTATCTTTCGGCATTACATTTTTTGCATTCAATATAAACTTTTTGGGCAACGGCTGGGAGAGTTTGTTCTGTTGTCATACCTTATTCCATCACTTTGGTTGAAAGACTGTCAAAGGGTCCACAGGCTTAAGTTTGCGTATTTCATTCGCCTCGAGAAAAAATGGACCTTGGCCCTTTTCAATTCGAGTTTGCAAATCACGCAGACTGGACTCTTGGGTAGGATCAATTTGAAAACCCGCTGGCCGAAAGTGCTCTTTAAAATTCACGGCCGGCTTGTGGTCAAAAAATCGCATCCAATAATCCGGATCCACACGCAAACGATAAGTGAGGGTTCTAGCATAAGAATGCACCGGTGTATAGGACGTTAATACTTCCATAGCACCGTAGTGGGAATGCAGCTTAATAGCATGGGCACCCCATTGAGTAATCCCACAACAGACCTCGATATTCGCATGCCAAAGCGCATATGCTTTAGATAGAAAGCCCAATCCATAAAATCGCTCATTTTCATCGACTAAAGAATTCACGCTACACAGGTTATGAGCCACCCACTCGCCCTTACCCATGGTCGGAATAATAATAAAAAGTGAGAGTGGAGACCATTCACAGCCCGGATTGGGCTTTAATACTTCACGCATTTTGGCCGGCAATTTTTCTGTTTTGATTGCAAAACCCGCCACAAAACCCGGAATAATGGCGCAGTCATAGAATACCCAACGAGGCATTGCCATGTTGCTGGATTCGAAAGCTTTACCTTCTAAACGCAATATTTGATCTGCAAAATCGACTTCGGAAACATGCAAGGGATTTTTGTAAATGGGATTTTTTTGAAACCAATCCAGTTTAAACAAAGACCCTGGATTGCTGATTTTATTTTCTTCACGCACATAAACATACGGGCGAATATAATCTTCATCGAGCCAAGATAATTTCGGGAACTGCTTCGTCAGAGATGAATTCATGCATCAAGTTTGCCATACTCAATAGAGCTTCGCAAGCAGACCTATTTCTAGTTCACATGAGGCCTACCTTGTTCACATATTCTATTTTGTTGTGTCACTACTTCGACTGAAGTTGCTCACCCAACCACGTCATGAGCTTTGGTACTGTTTCTACAACCTCATACAAATCCGCGAGATGACCATGAATAAAACCGATCTGCGCCATCTCATCAAGCACCTGCAGTTGTGGGGTCCAAAAATCTAAGGTATTTAAAAATGCGATGGGCTTATTTAAAGACTCGGTCTGCTTCATCACCAAAATATCCAAAGCTTCATCTAAGGTACCCAGTCCACCCGGAAAAACCACAAAAGCATCGGCTAATTCTATCATCTTCGCTTTGCGCTCACTTAAACCCGGCACAATATACTTTTCTGCCATTCCCTCTTGCACGACATGCAAAAAATAATCTTTTTCCGGGACTACTCCTGTCACAAGACCACCGCGCCTCATGTGGCTTTGCGCCAGCCGCCCCATAAGACCACAATTTGCTCCACCGTAAACAAGCCGGTAACTCTCATCCGCCAAACTTTCACCAAGCAATTGTGCCTCTGAAAAAAACATCGGGGCCACTCGACTGCTTGCACTTAAAAATACCGCAACGGATTTCATTTTAAAATGCCTTTGATTTTTATTTATAGTTTTCTTCAGGACTGATCATTTTTTCGGGTCGCACAACTTCATCAAATTTCTTTGCATCCAAATGCCCCAGATTGATCGCTTCTTCTCGCAATGTGGTGCCATTTTCATGGGCGGTTTTTGCAATCTTTGCGGCATTATCGTAACCAATATGTGGATTCAACGCTGTCACCAACATTAACGAATTATCGAGATGCTTTTTAATCTGTGGCAAATTCGCTTCAATACCTCGCACACAATGTTCATCAAAAGATTCACAGGCATCCGCCAATAATCGGATTGAGTTGAGCACATTGAAAACGATCAGGGGCTTAAAAACATTCAATTCAAAATGCCCTGTGGCTCCGCCAACAGCGACCGCCATATCATTGCCTATCACTTGCGCGCAGACCATCGTCATCGCTTCACTTTGTGTCGGATTCACTTTTCCTGGCATAATCGAACTACCAGGTTCGTTGGCTGGCAAATTTAATTCACCTATTCCACAACGAGGACCCGAACCAAGTAAACGAATGTCATTGGCAATCTTCATTAAACTACAAGCAACGGTTTTGAGTGTGCCACTCATTTGCACCAAAGCATCGTGAGCAGCAAGGGCTTCAAATTTATTTGGCGCCGACACAAACGGAAGTTTTGTTTCTTCGGCAATAAATTTGGCGGCCATTTCTGCAAATTGCGGATGAGTATTGAGTCCTGTTCCGACCGCAGTTCCACCTAATGCTAAAGCGTAAACATCCTTCAATGATGCTTTCACCCGCTCTTGACCCATCTTCATTTGTGTTACGTAAGCCGAAAATTCTTGGCCTAATGTTAAAGGAACCGCGTCCATCAAGTGGGTTCGACCAATTTTCACAATTTTATCGAATTCTTTTTGTTTTTTCTCGAGCGATTGTTCGAGTTGCTTCATCATTGGCAGTAATCGTGTGTTCACTTGTTCGGCCACTGCAATATGCATCGCTGTTGGGAACGTATCGTTCGATGACTGCGCCTTATTCACGTCGTCATTTGGATGAATGCTTTTATCACCCAATTTTCCACCTTTGATTTGAATCGCGCGATTCGCAATCACTTCATTAGCGTTCATGTTGGTTTGCGTACCACTACCCGTTTGCCAAACCACCAGTGGAAAATGAGAATCAAGCTGCCCCGAGATCACTTCATCCGCTGCTTTCGCAATCGCTGTGGCCTTATCACTGGCCAATAATTTTAGTTTTTCATTGGCTCTTGCTGCAGACTTTTTCAGCACACCAAGTGCACGAATCATTTCTCTTGGAAAGCGATCGCCGCCAATTTTAAAGTTTTCTGTTGAACGCTGAGTTTGTGCGCCCCAAAGTTTATCGGCCGGTACTTTAATCTCACCCATACTGTCTTTTTCAGTGCGGAATTCCACGCGTTTTGCTCCTTTAAAAATGAGGTGACATTAAAGCCTTCATAGCTCTTGCGGTCAACCCTCCCTCCTGCTAAAGGTACCTAGTACATTTTAGGTCGACGAGGAGTGTCTAAACGACAAGCTCATCGACCGGCGCAGCAATCGACAAGATCGTCGGCCCTTGTTACAAAAAAAAGGACCCTCAAAGAATGGCTGAAACTCGCTATTGGCTAATGAAAACAGAACCCGATGTGTTCTCTATAGATGACCTAAAAAAGGACAATGAAACCCTCTGGTCTGGTGTTCGCAATTATCAAGCCCGTAATTTTATGATGAATGATATGAAGCTTGGGGATCAGGTGTTGTTTTACCACTCTAACGCTGAGCCCCCAGGAGTCGCAGGCCTTGCCGTTGTATCGAAATTGGCTGAACCCGATCCAACCTCTTTTGACAAGAAATCGGAATATTATGACCCCAAAACCAGCAAAGAAAAGCCTCGTTGGTTCTGTGTTCGCGTTAAATTTGTAGAGAAATTTAAAAATTTGGTGACCCTTGAAAGTATAAAAAATGATCCCATGTTAAGAGAAATGCTCGTCATCAAACGCGGACAACGTCTGTCGATTCAGCCCGTGAGCAAAAAGGATTTTGATTACATCACAAAGCTCGGAAAAAGGTAGTCCGTACCTTTTTGGAGCTCAACGCATCAAAGGAGATTCTATGCCAAAAGTAACAGTATACACGTGGACGATTTGCCCCTACTGCGTGCGCGCAAAAAATTTGTTGAAAAACAAAGGTGTCGCGTTTGAAGAAATTAATTTGGATGGTAACGACGCAGAATTTGAAGCTTTAAAGAAAAAAACCGGAATGAAAACCGTTCCGCAAATTTTTATCGATGATAAATTAGTGGGTGGTTTTAGCGATCTTGCGGCTTTGGATCAGAAGGGCGAGTTGGACTTGCTTTTGGGTCTGTAGTCTCCTGAAGCACAGCCTCATGACCATTGACGACCTGGCCTTCAACTTCAACAGGCTCAAGTAGCTTCACTTTCTTTGGATAATAGACCCCCATTCCTCCTTTTCCTTCAGGAAAAGTGACATTCATCAGTCTACCGGCCATCTCGTACTCCCACCTCAGAATTTCAGGATGTCGATCTAAAACTCGATTCAGATCTGGCCCACGTCCCATTCCGATTTGTCCACGCCCTAAATTTTGAATGTCTTGGGATGTACTCATTTCATAAAATTCAGCGGTATCTATTAAACTTGCAGTTCTATAAAGCTTGCTCAGTAAATATCGATTTAAAGCTGATGGTTTAAGTAAGAATGATTGGCGCAAAAGACGTGTGGCCTTTTGAATATTCTCGCACTTAAAGGTTTTCATCTCTTTCATCGCTTGCTGCTCAAGATCTTCGGCCTCTTGATCAAAATTATAGAATTCTTTTTTATTCAAAAGATTTTTATCATTAGGCCAAGCTGGATCCTTTTGAATTTTTTCTGCAACTCGAAACATCTTATAGTGATTGATCAGCCCCGCGCCATGAAGACCAGGCTCTAGTGCATTGATCGGCAATGGTGTACTGGTATGTCGAATTAACGTTTTTTGCTCCTGTCCATTCAATGGTCCCAGCAAAGCCTCAATGTCTGACAAAACACCCGATACTATTGGCGCTGCTGCGCTTGTTCCCATATACTCTAAATCTGAAGCCGCTTTCATCTCAGTCCCTGGAGCCATAACTGTAACGGCATCGGATTTATTCGTAAAACTCGCAGGCAGTCCTCGAGCTGAAACAGCTCCAACCACTATCGCATTTTCATGTTTGATTAATCCTGTCTCCTGATGAGCTTCGCCATTTTCACTGCGAGCATTACCACTGGAAACAACAAAAGTTTTGCTTTTCAACAATTTGTAGATATCGAACGTATTATTTATATCTCCTACTAATTCCTTAGTTGAATTTCCGTATCGATGAAACAAGGAATGATAATACGAAAAGTTCACGATATTCACGTCTTTAAACTTCTCAATCATTTTACTGTCATCACGAAGAGTCGCTTCTTTACCTTCTTCTCTCGGGTTAAATAGAATTGTTTTCGCAAAGCTTCCAATCCCAAATTTTTTATCCTCCACCATCAGCATTCGACTTTTCATCCCGTGACATCGAGACTCTTTACAGTCCGCCTCAGGGTCTTTGGCTCCAAAAAATTCAATATCTACCATACCCACTTGCACGGGGTGCACGGTTGATATTTTTAAATTCTGAATTCGCTCTTTCACCAAATCTGTTCCAATCATTTCTTGCGCCCAATTATCTTTGAGACCCAAGAATTGTTTCTGACGAAATTCTGGTTCACTTAAAATACACCACTGAGTTTCTTTCTTTTGAATAAACTCAGCCACATCTTTTAAATTATTTTCTGATGCGACAGATACCATATCACAATGCTCGAGCATGTCGGCCGCACGCGCCAGCTGCGCGAACAGAAAACTCAAAATAATAAAAAACTTCCAAATGTTACACATCTACTGCTTATCGGAAAAAGGGACCTGCTACTTTTTTGGAATGCGACGCAAAATGATTACAAACCATTGAATCTAGACGTGGTCCTGTTTCAAACTGATGCACTAAAAAGTAAATGGATATTTTTAATTACGAAGATCCGTACGAGCGTACATTTTTTGTGGAACAGAAAAGAATTGGCGAATATTTGTCTCGAGCTCGCGGTAATTTTTCGCCTGAGTGACCTTCGTGTAAAATGCATGACCAAATTCAAGCCACACATGATTGGTGCGAACTAAAAAACCAAATTTCTTTAAGCCCACTTCTTCGGGCCACAAACTTTGATAAAGTTGCACGGTCTCAAGCATATAACGGCCAAACTCAGCCCCTTCTTCTAAAGGAGTTTGTGGTGCGCGTTCACTTTCACGGCCCGCAGGCGCAGGCAACCCCATCTTCTCACCCACTTGCCACATCAACCACGGCCTTACGGTCAGTGCACGACCTACCATCACCGCATCCGCACCCGTTTCTTCTTGCATACGCAAAACATCATCGGCGACTTGAATATCGCCATTGCCTACAATCGGAACAGAAACACGATCGCGCAACCATTTAATCTGCGACCAATCCGCTGAACCCCGACGTTTTTGCTCGACTGTCCGTGGATGCAAACAAATCCAATCGGCACCTGCGTTCACCAAACCACCAACAAATTTTTCTAAATATTCTAGATCTCCCTGTTTACCCGCTCGTAACTTCACCGACACAGGCCCTGATGAATGTTTCACAGCATAATCCACCACACGGGCTGCATAATCGGTGTCGCCCATCAAAGCGACGCCGTAATTATGTCTCAAGGCTTTCGCCACAGGACAGCCCATATTGATATCAATGCCAACCGCTCCCCACTCAAAAATTTTCTTCACCGAATCGCGAATCGGTATTTCTTCATTGCCTAAAATTTGGGGAACTAAGTTGTCTTCATTTGAAAAGCGTAAAGTTTCAGCAGTTGTTCCTAAAACTTCGCGTGGCAAGCGGCGTGAGCTTAACATTTCAGTGGGCCATAAAGTTTTCGCCCCTCGTGGAACATAGCGACGCACCATCGTTCTGAGGCCTGCATGCGATAAACCCACCATGGGTGCCAAAAACACCGGAAAGTTCACGTCGACTTTGTTGAAACTTCTAGACCCCTGCATGTGGAGTTTGTATACCAGATCTATGAAAATTGGAATCTTAGGTGGCGGCCAATTGGCCCGAATGATGATTTTACGTGGTTTTGATATGGGCTTTGAGATGCACGTGCTCTCTCAGCACGCTTCAGACCCGGCTGCCCAAGTCACCTCGTTCTGGCATCAAGGCGATACGAGTGATCTGAAGACTCTAGAAAAGTTTATGAAGGCCGTGGATCTTGTCACCTTCGAGTCCGAATTTATGGACGCCGAAGTGCTAAAGTCTTTCATGAAGCTGTCTCCAATTTGGCCCTCACCGGACAGCATGGGGATCTTGCAAGATCGCCTCAGCCAAAAAAGCACGCTCGTTAATGCAAAGGTACCCACCGCGGATTACATCGAAGTGAACTCTCTGCATGATATCAGCCACTTCTTAAAAAAACATAAACAGGGGCTTGTATTAAAAAAGCGTCGCGGCGGTTACGACGGCTACGGCACTTTTCATATTAGAAACGAAAAAGATCTCGAATCTTTTGAACCGGTTTTCGCTAAAGAAGAAACCGGCTTTATTGCCGAGGAACGCCTCGCCTTCAAGCGCGAGTTAGCCATGAGTCTCGCTCGCAATCAAGATGGCGCAATCGTGCATTTACCACTTGTGGAAACACATCAACAAAACTCGCGTTGTTTATGGGTCAAAGGACCGACCAAGAATTCGAAAATCACACCTCTACTCAAGCACTTAAAGAAGTTTGTGAAAGACTTGAATTATGTGGGCGTCATCGCCTTTGAATTGTTCGAGATGAAAAACGGTGCATTACTTGTGAACGAAGTGGCCCCTCGCGTACACAACTCGGCTCATTATAGTTTAGACGCTTTAAATGTAGATCAATTTGCTTTGCATCTTCATGCGATCTTGAATCATAAATTGCAAGACCCGCAGATTTTAAAGCCTTTTGCGATGCTCAATCTTCTGGGTGAGAGTGAAAGCACTCCGAAAGCAGCCTTCGACCCCGAAGTGTATTTGCATTGGTATGGCAAAGCCGACAATCGTCCAGGTCGCAAGATGGGCCATCTTAATACACTCGCCAAAACACCCGAAGAGGGACTCAAGCGATTGTTGAAACATCGAAAAAAGTGGGAGCTCTAATCGTGGCAAAAGTAGCAATTATTATGGGTAGCGATTCCGACTGGAAAATCATGCAAGCCGCAGGCGAAGCATTGAAAGACTTTGGCGTGGCTTTTAAAGTGAAGGTCGTTTCTGCTCATCGTACGCCTGAAGAAATGCAAACATTTGCACTGGAAGCCGAAGCCAATGGCTTTAAAGTAATTATCGCCGGTGCCGGTGGAGCCGCTCATTTACCAGGCATGGTTGCCAGCTACACAACCCTTCCTGTGATTGGTGTTCCAGTGGCTTTGAAAGCCTTAAAAGGCCTTGATTCTTTGTTGTCGATCGCACAGATGCCAAAAGGTGTTCCTGTGGCCACTATGGCTATTGATGGCGCTTACAACGCCGGTCTTTTAGCCGCACGTATCCTGGGCACAGAAAACAAAAAGCTATCGGAAAAGCTCGCTCGTTTCCGTAAAAAACAAAAAGTAAAAGTTAAAAAATCTCAGAAAAATTTGAAATTCTAATTTATTTAAAAGGCCACGCAAAAACTGCGCAGCCTTTGCTGGATCCTAATTATTTCGAAAGACTGGTATAGCCTGACAGACAAGCCAATGTTTCAGAAGCATAAGGTGTATTGGCTTGATCTAAATTTTGGCCTTTTACTTTTCCAGGACGTGAACCATGACCGATAATTGTGCAACCGGCAGATACGCAAAGATCTAAACGGAAATCGCCGTTCACGCTGATAAACTTATAAGTGTCAAACAAAGTGGCATAGTACTCGCCACCCAACATCGCAGGCTGCGCTTCAACTTTGTACATAGAATAATTATTTTTTTGCACAACCTGGGCCACTAATTCGCCCAAATTATTTTCTGTCACTGTGATCGATCGAATATCGCCATCGTTATTCTGATCGTAGCAATTCACTAAAACCGTATCTGCTGATGCTGCACTTAAAAAGCCAAAAAAAGATAATGCAATAACTAATGCTTTCATAAATTCTCCTCACCCTGTTTATAGAGCGGAATCTGCTCTATCCTCGCTCGAGAATCAAGACTTGAAACCGCAAATTTGTAAGGTTTTCACCCAAAACCGCCTATAAAACAAGGGTCTCACCAAATTACAGCAGTTGAGTTACTGGAAATTACAGAATATTCTTATACTACTTTGAAAAATTATAAAAAAATCCTCACGGTTATTTTAGGTTTAGCGCTTAATTTAATCACATTTTTTATTCTTTACCCGGCCGTCAATCGCCATGCGATGGAGCAAGCAAGCCCCTACAAATTTTATTTTAATTGGGAACTGCAAATTCCACTAATTCCAGAGTTCGTCATTATTTATAACTCGATCTACTTCACATTTTTTCTTATTTTTTATTTTTTCTCGGCAGTAGAAATTGCAGCATTAGCCCTCAAGATTTTTATCTCGATTCTAATTGGGAACTTGATTCACTTTTTACTGCCGGCCCCGCTTGGATATGTACGAGAAAACGTATCCGGCCCCTTCGCATCAGCATTTGAAATACTTTATGCATTTGATCTACCAGCCAACACGTTGCCCAGTTTGCATATCACCATCGGTTATATTTTATTTATTAGTTTATTTAACAGAGTTCGATCAAATCTATACAATGGCGTTTTGGCCACATGGTTTTTCCTAGTTTGCTTATCCGTACTCTTTACCCACCAACATCATGTGATGGATATTGTCACAGGATTTACTCTTGGGTACTTCGTCAACAAATTGCCTGTCGAAAATCGTATCGATCGCTACTTGTAGATATGTACTGGTACAAAGGATTTTTCTCCGGCACTTAAATGCTTTTCCAGGTCGCCAGCACCAGCGGAAGAATTCTCAACCCACTCTCTTAAAAAACTATCACCTGATAATATATCGATCGGCATATTTACGGTTTCATATTCATATGGTGGATTTTTAAAAATCGTAAACTCGGGATGAACTTCATGTACCGCTTTAAAGAAGGAGCAGATCAAGCGATAGGGCTTAAATTTTTCATGTTTATAGAAAGGGCCATCCGTGTGAATTTGAAAACCTGCACATAACTCGCCTTTAAACTTATGGAACGTTGGTTCAAAATAACAAGGACGCACAACACAGCCCTCAAACCATGACGCTTCCAACTTCATCATGCGATTGTAAATCTTTTGAATATCTAAGTTCGCTCCACCAAACATTTCAAGAGGCTTGGTTGTTCCACGCGCTTCAGATAAATAGGTTCCTTCAATCAATACAGTACCGGCATAAGCACGAGCTGTGGCCAAAGACGGCATATTCGGAGAAGGATTCACCCACGCGAAATGATCAGGCCAACCAAATCCAGGCGATCGAGTCATAGAGTAATCTTTCATCTCAATCACTTTAAAATCCACATTGAGCTTATACTGTTTCTTGAACCACAATCCCGCCTCACCTAATGTCATTCCATGGCGCATAGGAACAGGAGCCGCCCCAACGAATGAAGCATATTTCATGTCTAACAAATTACCTTCAACTGGGCGGCCCGCCGGATTTGGACGATCCAAAACCCAAACGGATTTCCCGGCTTTCGCACAATCTTCCATCAAGTAAAACAATGTCGTGAGAAACGTATATATTCGGCACCCCACATCTTGAAGGTCCAAAATCACTACATCAAAATGCGACATCATCTCAGCTGTCGGTCTACGAACTTTTCCATATAAAGAAAACACCGGAATTTTATGAATCGGATCTTGGTAATCATCACTTTCGATCATGTTATCTTGCTTTTCGCCGCGCATACCGTGCTGAGGACCGAACGCACAAGTGACATTCAAACCCGCTTGCTTCAACAGATCCAACGAATGATTTAATTTTTGATCAACCGATGCTGGGTGAGCAACCAGGGCAATGCGCTTTCCCTCGAGTGGTTTACGCAATTCTTTTTCTTTAAGGAGGCGCTCTAAACCCAATTCAAAAGACATTTTGCTTCTCCAGGTGAGAATAAAATTGTCCTTCGATTGAAAACATCAGGCAAGAAAAAAGCTTTTGGCCTAGAAAACCCCGACTGCAAAACCTCGGCTTCACATAGAGTATATAAGATTATTTGCAGCGACCAAACAGGACTCACTGAATGTATAGGAAAATCAATCCCAGCGGCACTTATTGCCGGTGTAACGAAGACACGCTATATCCGAATCATTGTAGAACTTCGCTCGTGCCCGCATTTCAGAATTAAAGTAAATACGACGAATAAATTGCAGATCATTTCCAGGAACCTCACTGGCTCTTTCATATTCTTCCATAGCTCGCTGGGCGGCGGCCGTGTAATTTTTGCGCGCCTCATCTAACTCATACTTTAAACCAACAGCTCCCGCTGAAAATGAAAAGCAGCAGATTATGAATGCAAACAAATAACGCATATAGCCTCCAGATTTGTGTCATAAAACCAAGACATACCGTTTGTCTACTACTTGCGTTAAAGTGGGAAAAAATGAGAGGGTCACATGGCTCAGTGGGATCTAAATCAGTATGAAAAGTTTAAAAACCAGCGGGCAAAGCCCTTTTGGGACTTGGCTCGCCTTATAGTGCCCGGAGATGACCTTAAAACAATGATTGATTTAGGGTGTGGCAGCGGAGAACTCACCTCACAACTTCATACCCAGCTCCACCTCCAACAAACGATCGGCATGGACTCTTCCAAAGAAATGCTCGAGAAGGCCGATCAATTTAAAAAGCCAGGCTTAAATTTCACCGTTGCCGATATCAAAACCTATCAGCCTGAGCATAAAGTGGATTTGGTTTTTTCGAATGCGGCTTTACAGTGGGTCCCCAATCACCCGGCACTTTTCAAGCAGATCACTGACATTTTAAAACCTCATGGTCAATTGGCTGTGCAAATGCCATTTAACTTTGATCACCCGTCTCACCAGATCGCACAACATCTCGGTCATACTGTTTTTAAAAACAAAATGCTCGATGAAGAGCGCGAAATTCCGATGCTCAAGATCGAAGAATACACCGAGCTTCTTTATAGCTTGGGTTTTGATGATCCCATCGTTCGCGTCCAAGTTTATCCACATTCGATGAAATCAGGCCACGATGTGATTGAGTGGGTGAAAGGAACTTTACTAACGGATTTTAAAAAGAAAATGAAACCCGATGATTTTAGTTTATTTTTACAGCAATACACAGAACAACTGCTCAAACAAATTGGCCATGGCCCTTATCTTTATTGCTTCAAAAGAATTTTAATGTGGGGCCGTCGATCATAGCCCCACATGCTGAATGTAACCATCGACCAATTTATCTAAACGCTGCTGCATTTTTTCATCGCTAAGCTGGCCTTTTCCATCAAAGGCTTCGTGTGCTTTGGGCAGACCCAGCATTTCAGGATACACATGCATGTTTAATACTTCGAAAGGCTGCCGCGTATGCCACAGACTTCGAACTGCACCTAAAGCTCCTGGAGATGCCCCTAATAACAAAAGATATTTACCTGCCAGGGGCACCGGCTTTAAACGTGAGAGCCAATCGATATAATTTTTTAACACACCCGGAATGCTGCCGTTATATTCGGGAGTTGAAACAATAAGCCCATCGGCTTTTGCTATTAAATCCCCGAGCTCTTTTACTTTTGCTGGCATACCCGCTTCTTCAATATCGCCATCATAGACGGGAAACGGGTAATCTTTTAAATCTAAATTCATCACTTCGACATCTTTATACTTTTTCAAAATATTCTCGACGACGACCGTGAGCCTTTTATTCAAAGAATCCTTTCGTAGGGATCCTGCAAACATCACAATTTTCATACTCCATACTCCTTCTACGGCAGATCAAAAAACAAAAATTCGGCATCTTGATCTGCAACCATTTTCACTGTCGCTTCATCCTCTATGGCCAAACCATCTCCAGGACTTAAACGCTGCCCATTCACGGTTATAACTCCTTTTACAATCTGAATCCAAGCTCCGCGGCCTGCGTTTAAATTATAATTCAGCGTCTCCCCGGCTTTTGGCTTTGCAACAAACAATTTCATATTTTGATGCAGACTCATGGAACCATTTTGTCCGTCAGGTGACGCGACCAATACCCACGACTGAGTTTTGAATTGCTCAACAAAAGATTTTTGTTCATAACCAGGTTTGTGCCCGGCACGATCTGGCATGATCCAAATCTGTAGCAAATGCGAGTTTTTATCTTTGAAATGATTGAACTCTGAGTGCTGCACACCAGAACCTGCGCTCATGCGTTGCACTTCGCCAGGATAAATGACCGACGCATTTCCCATCGTGTCCTTGTGTTCAATGGCTCCGTCCACCATATAGGTGATAATTTCCATATCGCGATGGCCATGAGTGGGGAAACCCGCACCACCCGCAATCTGATCCTCATTGATGACACGAAGTACACGAAAAGCCATGTGCTTTGGATCGTAGTAATTCGCAAACGAAAATGTGTGAAATGTATCCAGCCAACCAAAATTGGCGTGTCCACGTTCTGCTGCTCGTCTTAATTGCATCATAAAATGCCTCCACGTTGAAGACAGTGTATCGGTTTTCTTGAACGCTGAATATAGCTATAAAATAGACTTATTGTTTCCCCACAGAAACAATGTCGGAGGAAGAATGCTGATAAAAAATCGCCTTCGATAAACAAGCCGAGAGAATAATAATCAACCCATTATAATAGGCCCAAAGCAATAATAGGACCGCGGACGACAACGCACCATATCCCGAAGTCATATCGACACGTATGAAATAGCCTTCAATTAAATACTTTCCAACGTGAAAAAGAGTGGAACATATCAATCCCGCTCGAGCCGCAAAGTATGCGGTTTGTCTTTGAATCGGCAGATAGCGAAACAAAAAGAAAAAGACACCAGAGAAAATAAGGAACGAGGCTAAAAATCGTACAGCTTCCCACAAGAATTCATTTTGGGCCTGAATAAAAAAACGAAAAGCCACCGACAGCGCAAAACTTCCCATCACAACGAAGATACAAAAAATCAACGCTATCAATGCATAAGCTCGAGTTTTCAACCAATCAAAGAAAGCCTCTTTAGTCGAAGACTGACCTGCTTCAGTGCTACCGAGCAAAATTGTATTCAAGGTCCGCTGCAATTCAGAGACAATTCCCATAGAAGAAAAGATAAACGTGAGGAACGTAAAAATCCCAAAATCAATCACCGCCCCACTGTCTTGTAACCTTTGCTGAATCGACTGTATCGCCGTACTGACCGCAGGACCCAAAGTGAGGATCAGTTCATGTTGAAACGCCGGGTAGTTTTTCCAGCCAATAAAATTGAGCGCTGCAAATATCAATAACAAGAATGGGGTCATTGAAAGAACCGTATAGTAGGCCATTGATGATGACATACTTAAAATATCGTATTTCATAACCAGCTCTAAAAATCGACGAACCCAAGATACATCGACGGATGTTGTGGCGACAGTCGTTTTTACTGATGGCATAAGTCACTTTTCCTTTCTTCATCACCTTATGGCACTGGCTTTGCTTTAGATCAAATAACAAACCCGCCGAGCGGAAATTTCCTTTGAGCTCTGCAATTGCTATAGGTGTGACCATGATTTTTACAATCGACCGTAAACGAAGCTTATACCTTGTATTATTTGGCCTTGCTCTCCACTTTTCGGCCTATGCCGCAGGACCAATGGATGGCACTTGGGAACTCGACAAAACCATTCCCTCCTATTGCGATAGACACCCAGAACCTTACACTGCCGCTGAAAAAGCAGCGATTGATAAGATGCAAACAAGACTTCCTGAACAATTTAGAGTGACCATAACGGGTTTGGCAGCAAAGGAAGTGGTGAATGAATCAAAAATCACCAATACTCGCTTTCTCAATTTAAAAGAAAAACCATTAAGTAAAGAAGAGGTCGTCATTTTTAATCGAACCGGTATTCGCCCCAAGGTCTTTTTAGCTTTACTTGCTGGCATTCCCGAAGATGCGCTTCCGCGTGTTTATGAACTGCGCCAAGAGAGTCCCCTCGGCGAAGATTACATTGAGCTTCTCAATATCGATGTGGAAACCTGTGGCCTCAACAATGCTGTGGCCACATTAAAAAAAGTAAAATAGAGCCCGCACGCGATTATTTACTTTGATCGCGAAACTTTTCAATCGACTTTAAAATCGCGGCTTTCGCTTTTTCTCGAGTGTTTTTATCAGACAGATCTTGCTCTAGATAATCCTCTTCTAAATTTAAGATTTCAAGATACCGACTGGTCCCATCAGTGACCACCTTCTCACGAAATGAGGATTTCCCATCCAAAATATCATGCCAAACTTCACGCAACAGTGTCCAGAATGCCTGTCGAGGCTTTACAAAATCTTGAGCCGCTTTACACTCGGAGTCTGGCAAACGCATATACCAATTCTTACCTGTTTCTTTTGCCAACGGCGTCTGTGCTTGAGTCTCCGAATTGAAAATAACTTTTGTATTGTCTTGTCGCTCAAGCCAGCTTCCACGGTAAATCATCACGCGCGTGACTCGATCTAGAACATTATAGTCTTTTCTCTTCATGTCGCGCGTTTCTCGACCGGGAATAGGCGCTAAATTCGCACATGACCACTCTGGACTTTCATTTTTAAAATTCCAGTCTGAGGCACACTGATAACGAAGACCATCATCCAACGATGTGATCCTTCGAGTCCACATGTTGGGCGCTAACTTTAAGTCGCGAACCTCCCAATGTGCAGGACCAACAAATTCATATAGATAAGGCGCATTGAATTCCCAGTCCTCCGCTTGGTGACGAAGCTGTGTGCCTTCCATCACTTTTCCATCCAAAGAAACTCCGAACAATACATGCTGAAGGCGAACATGAGTTGGCGAAATATCCTCCATGTAAATCCATTCCTTCATCGATTTATTTTTGTTCACATCGTAAACACGACGATCTAATGAATAGCCCTGCTTTAAAGCCTCTGTTTCAACATAACTGTAATCCACAAGGTAGCAGCCTTGCATTTTGGAGATCGTTTCTCGCCCTTTAGCTAAATCCTGCTGATTGGCAAACGTCATTGACGAAAAAAGTGTCAGTATTAATAAAGACCGTTTCATAAGCACCCCCGCTTAGTTACAGACCTAAATAGGATTTTCGAACTTTGTCATCATTTAAAAGATCCGAGCCGCGGCCTTCCAGACAGATTTTTCCTGTCTCTAAGACATAGGCTCTATCGCTCACTTGCAGCGCCTGTTTGGCGTTCTGCTCCACCAAAAGTAACGTCATCTTCTGACTTTTAAGTTCACGGATAATATCAAATATTTGCGCCACAATTTTAGGTGCTAATCCCAATGAGGGCTCATCTAACAACAATATCTTGGGACGAGACATTAAGGCCCGCGAAATGGCCAGCATTTGCTGCTCTCCACCCGACAGAGTTCCTGATAATTGCTGGGCTCGCTCACGTAGGACTGGAAAAAAATCAAAACACCTGTCCATATCATCAAGTATTTCTTTCTTATTGTGACGGGTGAACGCACCCATCTCGAGGTTTTCACGAACAGTTAATGTTGAAAAAACACCACGACCTTCAGGAGATTGGATTAATCTTTTTTTCACAATTACATGCGGTTCTAAATTGGCGATGCTTTCTCCGGCAAACACGATGGCTCCGGAGGATTTTAGCAAACCCGATAAAGCCTTCATTGTCGTTGTTTTTCCTGCACCGTTTGCACCAATCAGCGACACCACTTCGTTTTCATGGACATGAAAATTAAGATCTTTCACGGCATGAATAGCACCATATTTAACATTTAAATTTTGAACTTCTAAAAGTGGCTTCATGCTTCGACCCCAAGATAAGCTTCCACTACACTTTTATTGTTTTGAATTTCTTGAGCGGATCCTTGTGCAATAAGACAACCATGATCCAATACAAAAATCTTTTCACAGATCCCCATCACCAACTTCATATCATGTTCAATCAATAATATGGTCACACCATAATCTTTTCGGATTTGCGCAATGGTATGCATCAGTTCTGCCGTTTCCGCGTGATTCATTCCGGCCGCAGGCTCATCCAGCAGCAATAGTTGCGGCTTTGTCGCCAATGCACGCACAATTTCGAGTTTGCGCTGTTGACCATATGGCAAACTGCCTGCGCGCTCGTCTTTTTTATTTTGCAAATCAAAAATAGAAAGAAGTTTCACGGCTTCATTGTGAGCCATCTCTTCTTGTGCGCGAAATTTTGGCAATTGAAACATGGTCGACATCAAACCGTAATCAAGTCTTGAATGCAGCGCAATCAAAGCATTTTCTAAAACTGTGAGATCTTGAAACAAACGAATGTTTTGAAAGGTTCTGCAAACTCCAAGGCGTGCACGCTTATAAGCTTTCAGACCATTTAAAGGTTGATTACGAAAATACACCTGCCCACTGGTGGGCTGATAAACACCTGTCATTAAATTAAAGGCCGTCGTTTTGCCCGCCCCATTGGGACCAATTAAACCATAAAGAACACCTTCAGGTATTTCCAAAGACAATTGATCAACAGCTTTTAAACCACCAAACTGAATACCCACTTTGTCCATCTTAAGAACTGGTGTATTCATTTTTTCGCCCTCGTAAATTTAAATCCCATCAACCCTTGCGGCTTTAAGATCATCATTAAGATTAAGAGGAGTGAGTAAATCACCATACGCAAATCCACACCAATTAAATGCTGTAGAGGCCTTAAGGCTTCAGGCAGAACTGTAACGAAGATCGCGCCTAGAATGGAGCCCATAATGCTGCCCATTCCACCGAGCACGACCATGATCACCACATCCACACTTTTCACAAATTGAAAGATCGATGGATTTAAATTTCCGGCATAGTGAGCAAATAAAGACCCCGCGATTCCAGCAAAGAAACTGGAAATCACAAACGCTCGGACTTTCACGCGAGTAGTTGAAATCCCCAAAGACTCGGCGGCGACTTCATCTTCACGTACACTTAAAAAACTACGTCCATGCCGACTTTGCATCAGACGATAAGCACAAATAATCATCACAAACATCCAAAACAAAACATGGGCAAAATTCAAAACAAAGCTCGCCGGCTCCGGAATATCATACATCCCACGAGCACCACCTACGATTTCCATATTCAATAAAACCACACGAATAATTTCACCAAAACCTAAAGTCACAATCGCTAAGTAATCCCCTTTAAGTCTTAATGTTGGCAGCCCTAAGACAAATCCAAAACCGGCCGCAACAAGACCTGCCGCAATTGCGTACAATGGAAAATTTAAAATCGCGATGACACCTGAAAATGGCATCCAATGCTGCGAAAGGAATGCCGAAAAATACGCGCCCACGGCCATAAAACCTGCGTGCCCCAATGAAAATTGTCCGGTAAAACCACTGATCAAATTTAAACTGATTGCTAAAATAATATTGATCGCACAAAAAACGGCAATTTGTTGCAGGTACGCATCCAGAATAAAATCTCCGGCATAAGCCAGCAAACAGCTGGCCACCAACCCCCAAATCCAAATTTGAATAGGACCAACCAACCAGCGTGGCATTAGACTTTCTCGATCTGATTGCGACCCAACAATCCAGCCGGTCGGAAAATTAAGAATAAAATGAGAATACCGAAAGCCAATGCATCTCGATAGGTACTGGACACATAGCCCACCACCATCTCTTCTGAAAGCCCCATCAATAATCCGCCCAGAACCGCACCCATTAAATTTCCAATGCCTCCAAGCACGGCCGCAACGAAAGCTTTAAGTCCAATCATCATTCCCATCAATGGATCAATCTTTGGATACTTCATTCCAACCAAAACACTTCCTGCGCCCGCCAACATCGATCCCACAACAAATGTCAGAGAAATCATTTTGTTAATTGGAATTCCCATCAATGACGCCACTCGCGCATTGAGACTAACAGCACGCAAAGCTTTGCCATGTTTTGTGTAGTGAACAAAAAAGTGTAACAACAGCATTAGCGCGAGCGATACACCTAAGATGGTCACATCAAACAAACGCAGTTGGACTTGTCCCCATTCGAGCAAAGTTTGATCTGGCAAGACATCTGGAAATACTTTTGGATCCGCACCAAACACAATTTGTCCTGCAAATTCTAAAAATAGACTGACACCAATTGCCGTAATTAATAAATTTAACTTGGGTGCATTTCTCAGAGGTCGATAAGCCAAACGTTCAATAAGAAAGCCCAATATCGCACACACCGACATTGCCGCAATTAATAAAATAATAAATGTTCCAACCCCAGGAGACGCATTCAATCCTAAATAGCCCGCGACATAATAGGCCGCAAAAGCACCGACCATGTAGACATCGCTATGAGCAAAGTTAATCAATTGCAAAACACCGTACACCATAGTGTAACCGAGCGCGATCAAAGCATAGATTGCGCCTAAATTGATGCCATTAATTAAATGCTGTACAAACTCTTCCAATGTCTTTGAGCCTATCTATGGATTCATGTTGGTCACAAAACGAACGCCATCGCCATCTACCCGCACCACAACCGCTGGCTTTACGGCATCTCGTTTTTCATTGATGGTAATAACACCAGTGACACCTTTAAAATCTTTTGTTTTTGCCAACTCATCGCGAATCGCTTTTGGAGTAAGTTCTGGCGCCTTTTCTAAAGCGTCCATCAAAACAAGAGCGGCATCATAACCCGCCGCACTTAATCCATCCGGAATCTCACCGTTATAAAGGGCTTTATAACGTTTCACAAAATCTTGAACAAAGGGGTCTGAACTTTCAGCTGTAAAGTGAGTGGAAAAATAAGACCCTTGAACAGCGTCTTTTCCAATCTCAACAAGCTTCGGACTTTCCCAACCATCACCACCCAAAAGAGGAACTTTGATTCCTAATTGACGGGCTTGACGTGCGATCAAACCCACACCCGTATAGTAACCCGGGATAAAAATACCATCTGGATTTTTAGAACGAATTTGCGTGAGCTGACCTTTGAAGTCTGTATCATCGGATTGATAATTTTCGATGGCTACAATTTCGCCGCCCAATTCTTTAAAAGTCTTTTCGAAATATTCAGCTAAACCTAAGCTGTAGTCGGATTTCATATCTTTTAAAATAGCCACACGAGAAAGCTTTAGATGTTCGCGCGCAAATCGAGCCATCGCCGTTCCTTGAAAGGTATCAATAAAACAAACGCGAAAAACATAGTCACCCACTTGCGTGACTTTTGGATTTGTTGAACTTGGAGTGATCATCGGCACTTTCATTTGCTGAGCCACTCGGCCGGCAAACAAAGAACGAGTCGAGGCCACCTCACCGATCACAGCCACCACATTATCTTGAGTGATTAATTTTTTAATTACGGATGCCGCTTCTTCTGATTTTCCTTGATTGTCATACGTGATCAATTTGATTTTTTTGCCCTTGATACCACCCGCTGCATTTTTCGCATCGATGGCCATTTTAATCCCTTTATCTGTGCTGATTCCAAAAGTGGCTTCACTTCCAGTCATGGACCCATACTGGCCAATGAGAATTTCTTGATCATTGGAAGTGGACGTTTTTTTACAACCCGCGACAGCGAGCAATAGAACTGTACCTAACAACAAAAACTTGCGCATAAATCCACCCCTCATGCTGAATACTTACTGGGGAAGAATCTAATTTAGAGGGATGAGTCTGGCAAGCGTCAGGATTGAGCTAAGATTAGTGACGCAAAGAATCAGAAGTCTTTGCTTAACACTGCGAGTTTTAAATCGGAGTATCCTGCAAGCATCGAGGTGTACATCACCTTCTGAAGCACATTGTAAGGCAAGCTTCTGTCGGCTTGCATAAGAATTTTTCCATCAAAGGTGACATTTTCATTTTTCTCACCAATGTTTTTTGCCACCTTTGCTTGGTTATCAAGTTCTGTGTAAAGAGCGCGGATAAACATGGGATCCGTGGCATCCGTTTCGCCCTTTTTCAATTGTCCATTTTCAAAATCCAAAACTTTGCGATCTTCAATAAAAATACCTTTTTGTGTCACAATTAGTTTTACAACATCCACCGGATCTACATACGTTGTCGAAGTCGGAAGTTTTAATTCTTCATTGGGACTGATATTCACGGGGCTTGTCGAATAGCTCTTCAACAAGAACACGAGCATAATCACAAACATATCCACCATCGACGTAATTTGAATTTTAAACGTCGAAGGAATACGCTTGTCGTTATATTTACTTAAGCCCCGAGCCATACAATTACTCTCCCACTATGTTTGCAAAAACAACATCAGGAAACATCAGATCCGTTTCTACTTTTTGACCGCTCTTCTCATCTAAGAATGCGACCTTCGCTTGCCCTGCAGGAACGCGCCTAACCGCATCCATTGCTTTGACGATTTCATCATAAGCAACTTCAGAAGAGGGTTTAAAATCCAATTTAAAAAGTCCCGGATGATCACGCTTAATCTGCATAGTTGTTGTTGTAAGGTTCGTGAAATCCCACTCACCCAACTTGCCTGCGACTTTGAGCTCCGTCTGCTTTCCCTTATTCATCACCAGGAAAGTAAATCCGTTGCTCTTCGACATTGTTAATGTCACCGATACAGGAGGAGGATTTTGGCGCTGTTTATTAATGGCTTCAGCCACCACCTGTGGGATCGGCGTTTCGATCACTTTCACTTGAATAAACGCGACACTTAATAGCAACATCGGGATTGTGGCCACGATGATGTCCAGAAAGGGCGCTAAGTTCAGTTCAAATGTAGCGTCGGTGACGCGGGTTCGAAATACTCGCATGACTCAACCTCTTTTACGATGCTCGTGATGGCGGTGTATTTGGCATTTTACCCAATGTCGTTGGGAATGCCGAAGACATGCGGAACGGCTCATAAGAACGTGAACGCAATACTTCGATTAATTTATTTGAATACATATCAATCTCAGAAAACAAAGCCCCTTGCTTTGCGTGCAAGAATGAGTATGTAAACATCGTAGGAATCGCAACCATAAGTGCCAGTGCAGTTGCTGTCATTGCAATCGAAATACCTTGTGCTAAGATCGTTTGCTTTTGAGTGACGTCGGCAAAGCTAATCGCTTTAAACGCGACGATCAGACCAATCACAGTTCCGAATAATCCAACAAGAGTTACAACGTTTGCGACCATCGCCAAGTGACCTAAGTTTTTCACCAATTTAGGTGCCACCTCAGATGCGGCGATATCTAAAGATTGCTCAATGGCTTTTTCATCGCGATCTGAGCGCTCAAGCACTCGCTTCACAACAAAGGCCAACGGTTTCTTTTCATTTGCAGCACAGAAAGTGATGGCTTCATCGACTTTATCTTGTTCAATCAAAGTCATGATCTGCTTCATAAAAGGTTCAGCAGGAAGACTGTAATCGACATACAAAGCTTTAAAACGATCGTAAATCAGTACGAAGCCATAAAGACCT